>ERZ781275.562-NODE-562-length-41253-cov-4.615564_pt1 | contig 41253 bp, 31 predicted proteins | sample MGYA00375853_ERZ781275 | MGnify/ENA primary metagenome ERZ781275 (study PRJEB29790, sample SAMN03653691) | human gut metagenome | host: Homo sapiens | place: USA: Dallas, Texas | collected 2012-07-23 | study: EMG produced TPA metagenomics assembly of the Gut...
ATATCGGTCACAGCGTTCACAACAAGCAGAGCAACATTTCATTCAAGAACAAGAAAAAGGTGCGGAAGCCGCAGGAAGAATGGTATCGTGTGGAAAATACCCACGAAGCCATCATTTCTGAAGAAGTGTTCCAAAAAGTTCAGGAGCTGATTGCAAGCAGACGCAGGAAACGCAGAAACGGTACGACACAGATTTTCGCAGGATTGATAAAATGTGCAGACTGCGGATGGTCTTTAGCCTATGGGGAAAACAAGCAGAATAAGAACCCATACGGGTACTACCATTGCAGCAAGAACGGGCAGGGATTACGCCAGTGTTCCATGCACTATATCCGCTATGATGTACTGTATGCCTATGTGCTTGCAAGACTGCAATACTGGTCTATGCTGGCACAGAAAGACGAGGACAAGCTGCTGAAACGCCTGCTCAATGCCAGCGACAGGGAAAGAAACTCTGCGAAGAAAAAGCAGGCTGCGGAGCTGAAAAAGGCAGAGAAGCGTAAAGCCGAGGTTGACGGGCTGTTTGCTAAAATGTATGAGGACTGGTCTGCCGGACGCATAACCGAGTATAACTTCAATATGCTGTCCGAGAAGTACCAGAACGAGCAAAAGGAGCTTGAAACAAAAATAAGGCAGCTTCATGAAACGATGGAAGCCGCCGTACAGACCGCAGCGGACGCTGAAAAGTGGATTGCCCTGATGAAGCAGTATGTCAACCCTGTGGAGCTGACCGCAGAACTTCTGAACACTCTAATTGAAAAAATAACCGTCCACGAAGCTGTCAAGGGTGAGGACGGAAGCCGTGAGCAGGAAGTAGAAATCTACTACCGCTTCATCGGCAAAATAGACTGACCTTTCTTTTTTACCTAACAATATCTTTAATTAAGGGAAACGGGCGCAGGCTATCCGGACATTTCCTTGCTGCTGCCGCTGTGCAAGGAGCTTGGCATAGAGGTTTCTCAGCTGCTTGGTGATGAGGAAACGGATACACAGAAACCGGGAAATGAAAAAAATCTGAAGAATCTTGCAGATTATGCTGTTTTGAAGGTGAAGGAAAACAGAGCGCGTATTCAGCGATGGATATGGATGGTACTCAGTGCACTTGCTGTGCTGTCCATCGGAATTTGTCTGCTGTGTAATTATATGCTGGAGGAGACTATCAGCTGGGCATGGATTGCCGCTGTTTCCATCGTATATGGCTGGATGATTCTTACAGCATTGCTTATGACACATCGCTATTTGATTGAAAAAACTATGCTAGTGGCAATGGTGATGCTGTTTCCTTATCTGTATTGTCTGTCGCTGCAGCTTCCAATTTCAAATTTTCTTCCCCTGACCTGGACGATAGCTGCCGCTGCGGATGTATTTGCAGTTCTGATCTATCTGGTATTGCTGCATTGCCGTATTTCCTTCTGGTTCAAGCTGACAATCATTGTCATATTATCCGGAATCTTTAATTACTTTGTGCAGTGGCTGACAGAAGGGGGCTTTATCCAGATGCTGCTGCAGCTGTCTGGAAATCTTATAGCCGCTGTGATGTTAGCAATCGTGGGAATCTATGCAAGGAGGCATGCAAAATGAACCCTGTTGAAAAAATGAATCAAATACAAAGACGTGTAGACGCAGTAAATCACCGGGTTATGAAAAAACGGGAACAGCTTATGAAGCCGACCAAGAAGCAGATGGAGATGTCCATCCTTGTATCAGCAGGCTGCAGCATTGTCTTTCTGATTATGGCTGGAATTGTATTCTTTGTATATCGTCTGCATTTGCAGGCAGCATCATTGGCTGCCGTAGCGGGTTTGCTGTTGCTGAATGCCGCATTTATGAAAAATAAAAAAAGCAAGTCTTGAGAACGACATAATTTTCATTATAATAAAACTCATGGAGAGGATATTATGAAGAAAATTATGTTTTTTTGTCTGCTGGCACTCATGGCAGCAATGCCTGTACAGGCAAATACGAGAGAAGAGGTTGCATTTAGCAAATGTACGGATGGAGATACCGCGCATTTCAAAATCAACGGCAAGGATACGACAGTACGATTTCTGGCAATCAATGCGCCTGAATTTACCAAAACAAAGGAGCCTTATGGGAAAGAGGCAAGTGCATATGTGTGTGATGCCTTGCAATCGGCGGAAACAATCGAACTGGAATACGATGACGGCAGTGATAAGCTGGATAAATACGGGCGAACGCTGGCATGGGTGTATGCGGATGGTGTCCTTTTGCAAAAGGAGCTGGTAAAGCAGGGACTGGCAGAGGTGAAATATATTTATGGTGACTACGCATATACAAAGGAATTGCAGGAGCTGGAAAAGGAAGCCAAAAAAGAGAAGCTGCATATGTGGAGCGATGGAACAGCTGCTGAAGAGCAACAAAATGAAACAATACAGTATGTATTGGGAGCTGCAGGCGGTGTTATCCTACTTATTTTTGGACTGTTCTTTGCGAAGGGCAAGCGTAATAAACAGCGCTATATCCGCAAGGGAGTCCGTCAGCTGCGTAAAAAATGAATGAGAATACACACACTGTTGTGAGAAATTCGGATACTGCTGTAAAAGCTTCAACTGCATACAAGTGAAAACGGCAAAAGAAGCATCCTTTACAGCTAGTTTCAAAGATTTGTTGGCAGTGGAATGTCTTGTAGATTTGCTTTTATTGCAACGACAGCTTTTCCATATGCGAAGGTGGTAGCATTGCTGGAAACAGATGTTTCCTTGCGGTATGAAAAGCCAGGTACCTGTTTTTTTTGCCTTAGCTATGAAAGCGGCGGTGAGAGGGTGAGCGCATTGCAGGATAGGCACTGCGTTCGCATGACAAAAAACAGAAATATGTCTGTTTCTATTGACCTGTACGTCGCGTACAGGTATATGGTTTAGCTGGAGGTGATCTCATGAAACTACAGGAAGTGGCACAGCAGGTGCAAATGACCAAGCGGGCCATCAAGTATTATGAGGAAAAGGGACTGCTGCAGGTGGAAAAGGATGAAAACGGTTATCGCCGATATACCGAAGAGCATATAGCTGTTCTGCAGCAGATTCAGGTTTATCGAAAGCTGGGGATGGAGCTGTCTGCCATTCAACGCATTTTTCATGATCCGCAGGTGGAACAAGAGGAGCTGCAGCGGCTTGAGGGACAGATGCAGAGACAACTGGAGCAGCAATCTGCACAGCTGGAGGCAGTGCGCCAAATGCTGGCAGGCGCAAAGGATTACCAAGTGCTGCAGGAGCAGCTTGATTATCAAACGATTGCGGCAGCTATTCAGGAAATGATACCGGGCATTTATGGCAAGCTCTTTCTGCATCATTTTCTGCCATATCTGCAGATTCCCATCACGACGCAGGAGCAGCGGGATGCCTATCAGGCAATTCTCACATTCTGGGATACAACCGACCTGAAGATGCCGCTGTCTATGAAAATCGTTACATTTCTGATGGGGTTTTTGCAAAATCAGCAGGCCGCAGCAATACAGGCAAGGCTGGATGCACAGCTGAAAAGGCTACTGGAACCGAATGCAAAGCAGTACGCGCAAATGAAAAAGGCGGTTCTCCATCAGTATCGGGTTCAGAAATATTGTCTGCTTCGCTATCTGCCTTCCTCTATCAGTAAACGGCACTGGATGATGGAACTGCAAAGAAGCGGTTACAATGATGTATTCCTGCCGAATATGGAGAAGCTGAGTCCAACCTATCGGGAATATCGAAATGCCCTATATGCAATCAATGACAGGATTTGTACAGAGCTGAATCTAGGCTATGATGAATATTTCCATCTTGTGAAGAAATCATAAACCTTTTTCTGTCCGTGCTGGAATGCGGCGCCATTCCCATCACAAACAGAAAGTGAAAAGCAGGTGATACGCTATTAGTTCTTTCTCCTGTCAGGATGTTTATGAAAAAGAGAGTTCGATTTCTATTGATGAACGCGATCATTTTGAATGCTCTATTTCAGGTTATACCCACAAGCGAGTAAGAGCCACGTTATTGCTGTGCTACCTTTTTCAAAACACACTGCGTGCTTCAGCATGTATGTTCATGTACTAGCGTTCTGCATAAAAAAACAAGGCATATGATTTCACGTGCCTTGCTTTTTTATGTAGATGTTTCATAGCAGTGCCAAATCAGGACTACATCGCCTTGATTTCTTCAGCAATCTGCTTTCCAAGCTCCATCAGTGCGTCCAAATCCTCTTCACTCGGTGTGTAATTCTGTGAAACGACCGTATCATTCAGCAGGGTGATGCCGGCTTTTTCCAGACGGGCATTGATTTCCTTTGTGACAAGATTTGCCCAGCCGTAGGATCCAAAGCCCAGACCCTTTTTATTCTTCACCTTGCAGGTAACCAGCTTTTCAAGGAATGCCGCGATACTTCCTGCCATGGCATTGTTGTAATTTCCGCTTCCAACCAAAATCGCCTTGGCATCCAGCAGCTCCTTTTGAATGATCGCTGGGGAAGTCATTGAGCATTTGAAGATTTTTACACAGATTCCGTTTCTTCCCATGCCCTCTGCAAGTGCCTCTGCCATCATCTGCGTATGCTTCCAGACACTTTCATACACGATAACTGCTTTATCAACCGCCTTGAAGGTCGCAAAATCCTCATATGCCTGAAACAGCTCCGGCAGGTAGCTTCTCCAGATAATACCGTGTGCCGGGGCAATCATATCAATGTCTAGCTTCATCTCTTGAATCTGCTTCAGCTTATTAGCAACCTGCATACCATATGGCATGACGATGTTTGCATAGTAATCCTTTGCACGATCAATACACTTGGCAGCTCCGTGTGCATCATCAAAGATATCATAGCTTGCAATGTGCTGTCCGAATGCATCATTGGAGAATGCAATTTTCTGTTCTGCGACATAGGTCAGCATGTTATCCGGCCAGTGAATCATCGGCATTTCCACAAATGTCAGTGTGTAACGTCCTGTGGATAAGGTATCTCCGGTTTTCACCCTTTGAAAATCATAGCTTTTGAAATACTGCTTCAGCATGATACCCACACCGGCATTGCTTGCATACGGCTTGGCATCCGGATAATCCTTCATAAATTTCAGGAAGCCTCCGGAATGATCCGGCTCTGCATGCTGCACGATGACATTATCAATGGTACGCTCACCGATTACCGAACGAATTCGCTCCATCATCGTATCATAAAATTCTTCTTCAACTGTATCGATCAGCGTCACCTGCTCATCCACAATCAGATAGGAGTTGTAGGTTGTCCCTTCTGCGATCGGAAACAGATCACCGTGAAAATGGCGGCAGTTGAAATCATGAACGCCGACCCAGTACATATTTTCTTTAATTTGTATTGCTTGTTTCATTTCCTTCACCTCTGGCTTCTATTTTAATATGATATAAGGAGGATGTCCACTTATTTGATTTTTTATTCACAAATAAAATACATACCGTTATTTGCAGTTTTTAGCAGAAACGGTACACGAATTGAAAATTAAGTTGCAAACCCGTTTAAATTCAAAGATTCGGGTAGTATAATATAGATATCAATAAAGGAGGAGCTATTTCATGATTATTCAAAGTAAGAGAGTATGGGTACTCGGTCACTTCATCGAAGCCCAGCTGGAGCTGGAGGATGGAAAAATCAAAAATATTCTGGCGTATGGCGCAAAACCGGCTGATAAGGACTATGGTGAAAGACGAATTGTACCGGGATTCATTGACGTTCATACACATGGTGCTTATGGCTTTGACACCAATGATGCGGAAGAAGAAGGTCTGCGCAACTGGATGAAGCACATCCCTGAGGAAGGTATTACCGGCATCTGTCCTACCACAATTACACAGACAGAGGAGGTACTTACCAAGGCAGTGAAAAATGTCGCAAAGGTTGTTGCGGATGGCTATGAGGGTGCGGAAATCCTCGGTATTCATTTTGAGGGACCATATCTGGACATGGTTTACAAGGGAGCACAGCCGGAGCAGTGTATCGTAAAACCGGATGTTGAACAGTTCAAGCGATATCAGAAGGCTGCCAACGGACTCATCAAAATTATAACAATGGCTACGGAGCGCGATGAGAATTTTGAATTGACAAGATATTGTGCAGCAAACGATGTCCGTGTGAGCATCGGACACTCTGCGGCAACGATTGAAGAAGCAGGAATGGCGATTGCCAACGGAGCTACTTCCATGACGCATATCTTTAACGGAATGACTCCCTTCCATCACCGCAAGCCGGGTCTGGTAGGGGCTGCTATGCGCTTCCGTGATACCTTTGGCGAGGTCATCTGTGATGGAAATCACTCTACACCGGATGCATTGAATGATCTGTTCATGGCAAAGGGAAGAGATTATACCATTATGATTACGGATGCGTTAATGGTAAAAGGTCTGCCGGTAGGGACAAAGGTTCTCTTCGGCGGAAATGAAATTGAGCTGTATCCGGATGGAAGTGCACATCTGACTGGCGCAAAGAGTCTTGCAGGCTCTACTCTGAAGGTCAATGAGGGCTTGAAGGTGCTTGTTGAAAAAGCGATGATTCCTTGGGATTACGCAATCAACTCCTGTACACTGAATCCGGCGAGATATCTGAATGTGGATGATCGCAAAGGAAAGCTTGTGGCTGGCTATGATGCAGATATCGTTGTACTGAATGACGATTACTCTGTAGAAATGACATATGTAAGAGGAAAAGAAGCATTCTAATCAGCGTACGAAATCGTAAGGGAATCCACAGGATTCCCTTTCTTCAGCAATTTCACGGCAATGCTCACATAATTTGGGTTGAGCTTTGCTGAATTACACATAATTTACCATGATCTATACATAATATATTGATAGACATTTTGTATACTATAGTCAAGCAAGAGGTATCTTGCTTGTATGAACTATTTCCCCCAAAATTATTTCATACTTTCTCCCTTTCAAAATAATAATTATCATATACAGAGAAGATGCTTCCCCCAAGGCATCTTTTTTGTTGGCATGCGTCAACCTTTCTAAGACAATCTGCAAAGAATTGCCCACAGCCATACCTCATGATCTTATTCTTTTGTACAGGCAGTTTTCTTGAATTAGATTATGTCATCTGTACCTGTTCAGCTTTTTCATATCAGGAGACGACAGCGGTGGGGAAATCAAGAGTGCAGCTGCAGCAATTTCCAGCATAAAAGGGTGCATACAGTCGCTTGATCCGCTGCCAAGATATCGCATATAAGTTACCATGCTTATACATCATATAGCGATTGTTTAGCGCATCCTATATGCTAGCAGAAGGTATCCTGCCTGTATGGAATATGCTCCCCCAAAATTATTTCATGCGTTCTCCCTTTTAATACAATAACCATATACAGAAAAAGGTGCTTTCCCCTAAGGCACCCTTTCTGTTGGTGTATAGAAAGAAGTGACTGAGATTTTTACACCCTTTTTCTAAAGTCTGTATCCTTGTGCGTTCACACAATTTGGGTACCGACACTTGAAAGAACACACATTTTTACAAGTTCTCTACATATTTAAAATATAACTTTTTAGTATACTGTAGTCATGCAGGAGGAATCCTGCAGATATGAATTTTTCCCCTCAGAAAATTTTTCATACTTTTCCTTTCTATTAAATAAATAATAAGCAACAGCAAAAGGAGCACTTCCCCCAAGGTGCTCCTTTTGTTTTCTTTGTCTGTCGTGCTATAATGATAAGCGTTATGAAATGAGGGATTCCATATGAAAAATATAAAAGCTTTATTTTTTGATGTAGACAATACGCTTTACACCCATCGCATTCACGATTTTCCTGCAACTACCCGCCTGGCGTTGAATCTCCTAAAGGAAAACGGATACCGTATCGGTGTCGCTACAAGTCGCTGCCGCTATGAGGTCCGCAATCTTCCGTCCTTTTTCCGTGAATTTTCCTTTGATGCCGCAATCTATGATGGCGGAGCACTGGTCATGGGAAGGAAGGAGGTTGTCACCAGCTTTCCTCTGCAGCAGGAGCAGGTGGAACGGCTCATCCGCTATTGTGAGCAAAGACATATACCGGTACGGTATTCCACCTTTGACAATGACTGTCTGACAACACCGTGTCCCCACAATATTCGTGATGAGTTTTTCAAGCTGTATCTGAATATGCCCATCGTCAAGCCCTATGCACAGGAATCGGTCTTTAATATGCTTGCCTATCCGCAAAACGAAACACAGCGGAAAGAGATTCTCGCCCTTATGAAGGATGCCTTTATTGTGACACATTCCTCCAACACATTGGAAATCACTGCGGAAAACGTAGATAAAAGCAGGGGTGTAGAAGCGATGGCTGCACATTGGGATATACCGGTAGAACAGATTGCGTGCTTTGGTGACGGTGCCAATGATGTGGGCATGCTGCGTGCTGCGGGCATTGGCGTCGCTATGGGAAATGCCAATCCAAAAGCAAAGGAGGCAGCAGATCATATTTGTGCTTCCATAGACGAGGACGGCGTGTATCTCTTCTGTAAACAGATGGGGTGGATATAGCAGGAACTCCTGCAGTTTCTGCGGCATCTGCATTTTTGTTGTGCTATAATAGACATGAACATTGTACGAGAGGAGAGGCTGTATGAAATTAACAAATAATCGTTATGAGGTAACCTTTACTGCAAAGGGTGGAGAAATTGAAAGCTTTACCGATTTAAAAACCGGTATGCAGTATATGTGGCAGGGACATCCGGATTACTGGACAGGAAAAAATCCCGGGTTGTTTCCGTTGGTAGGAAACACTCTGGATGGTACCTATGAAATTGATGGTAAAACGTACGCTATGAAAAATCATGGACTGGTTCGTTATGCGACGCTGGATTGTGTGCGCGATGATGGAAATGAGGTCATCCTGGCATTTGATAGCAGTGCGGAAACAAGGGCACAGTATCCCTTTGATTTTCATTATGAGGTAGGCTATGCACTGCAAAACGATACGCTTACGGTAACCTATCGCATTACAAACACCGGAGAGAGCGAAATGCCGTTTACCTTTGGCTTGCACCCGGGCTTCAACTGTCCGTTGTGCGAGGGGGAGGCGTTTGAGGATTATACGATGCGCTTTACGAATCCTGAGCAGCTGAAGCAGCTGGTGTTTGATCCGGAAAAGAAGAAGCCCTATGTTCTGGAGGATGTAAGCCTGCAGACGATACCATGCAGCTATGAGAATATCGAGAAATATGCAACGCTGATCTATCAGGGGATGAAAAGCTCCTATCTGACATTATCCGGGCCAAAACATCACGGTGTGCGCATATCCATTAGCGGATATCCATATCTGGCGATCTGGACAGCGAAAAAAGGTGCACCGTTTATCTGTCTGGAGCCGTGGTACGGTCATGCGGATTTTTCAAAAGTAGAGGAAGACTTCTACCATCGTGAGGGTACGATGACGCTTTCTGCAGGGAAGACATTCACAACTGCTTATACAATTCAGGTATTTTAAGAAACAGGGATATGCAAATAGAGCATGTGTCATAGAAACGGGGAACCGGATATGATAAAAGCTATGCATATCCCTTTTTATTTCTGAAATTCTTGTTTGCGGCAAGATGAAAAAAGCTGGATTTCTTGGTTTCATTTCCGATACCTATATCTGAAAAGCCCAGCTTGTGAAGCATAAGAAGAGAATGCAGTAAAGCATGCGTTTTAAAAAATGGAATTCATCTAAAAGGGCCTTCTTTCTTTTATAAACAGCGATGTCCTTTTGGATGTTGATAGCCCTGGCTGATGGTGCACGTTCATCTACATGCTTCGTCTAGGGATACCATGATATGAAAACAAAAGAAATACTCATTTTATATGTATCCACATACACAAAAAAGAAGTATAATGAAGGCAATCGATAAAGATAAAAGGAGGAAGCAAGCATATGAAAAGCATTTGCATTGCGGATACGCAGGCACCGGCTATCGTTCAGGGCTGTATGCGTATTGATGCTATGAAACCAAAGGATTTGGAGACCCTGATTCGTCGTGATCTGGAGCTGGGAATCAATTTCTTTGATCATGCGGATATTTATGGAAGGGGTGTCTGCGAGGAGCTGTTTGGAAAGGTGCTGAAGACGCAGCCTTCCTTGAGGAAGGATATGCTCATTCAGTCAAAATGCGGTATTCATCGCAGTGAAACGACGCATTATGATTTTTCAAGGGACTACATAATTCGTTGTGTGGATGCTTCTATTGAACGTCTGCAATGCGGATATCTTGATTATCTGCTGCTGCATCGCCCGGATGCCCTGATGGAGCCATTGGAGGTAGCGGAGGCTTTTGATGCCTTATATACATCCGGCAAAGTAAAGCATTTTGGCGTCAGCAATCACAATCCCTATCAGATTGAGCTGCTGAAAAAATATAGTAAGCAGCCGATTGAAATCAATCAGATGCAGCTGAGTGTGATGCATACGCCGATGATTGACGCCGGGGTGAATGTCAATACCTTCGATTCGCGCGGCATAAACCGCGATAACGGTACACTGGATTACTGCAGACTGCAGGATATAACGATACAATGCTGGTCACCGTTTCAGTACGGCATGTTTGAAGGGGTATTCCTTGATAATCCGAAATTCCCTGAGGTGAATACACGCATACAGACACTTGCCGATAAATATCAGGTCAGCAACAGTGCGATTGCGGCGGCATGGCTGCTTCGCCATCCGGCACACATGCAGGTAATTCTGGGTTCCGTCAATTTGACGCGTATAGAAGGAATCGTGAAAGCATGTGACATTACGCTTACCAGAGAGGAATGGTATTCCATCTATGTTGCAGCGGGAAATCAGCTGCCATAAGCATTTGATCTACGACTGCAGCCGTCGAAAGCGAAAGCTGCCATAGAGAAAAAGCGGAGGCTCTCGTATGGGATAGCATGCGCACTGCAGAAAGCCTGTGACGCACAGGTAGCTGGAAATGCAGGATATGTATGTTCTGACATTGAAAACATGCTTTCAAAATGGTATGATAATACTGTGTAATATCAGGAGGAGAAAAGAAAATGAAAGTTATTGTAGTGAAAGATTACGATGCAGTAAGCAAAGAAGCATTTGATGTTATGAAGGAAGTTGTCACAAGCAAAAAGGATGCTGTTTTAGGTCTTGCGACAGGCTCCAGTCCAATCGGATTGTACAAGAACATGATTCAGGATCACAAGGACAATGGAACAAGCTATGCACAGTGCCAGTCTTTCAATCTGGATGAATACGTAGGAATCGACAGAAATCACCCGGAATCCTACTGGACATTCATGCATGAAAATCTGTTCAAGGGAATTGATTTGCCGGAGGACAAGATTCATGTACCTTATGGAAGCACAAAGGAAGATTGTGAAGGATATGAAAAGGCTATGGAAAATGTCAGTGTGGATGTGCAGGTTCTGGGAATCGGCGGTAACGGACACATCGGTTTCAATGAGCCGGGTACACCGTTTACAGAGGAAACACACATTGTTGAGCTGACAGAGAAAACACGTTCTGATAACGCGCGTTTCTTTGACAATGACATCAATCAGGTGCCGACACATGCAATCACAATGGGAATTGCGACAATCATGAAGGCAAAGAAAATCCTGCTTGTAGCATCCGGTGCTAACAAGGCAGATGCTGTTGCGGCTATGGTCAACGGACCGGTTGATCCGGCATGCCCTGCCAGCGTTCTGCAGAATCATGCGGATGTTGTCGTTGTTGTTGATGAGGCAGCAGCTGCTAAATTGGCTAAATAAAATACTATGAGAGAGACGGATATTCCAAGAGAGTGTCCGTTTTCTTTTTGCTTAAAAATGCAAACCGATACAAAACGGCTTACATTCTTGCAAAATAATACGTGCGTTCAGGGAAAAAGGGGGCGTCAAAATTTCTTTGCTATTCTGCATCGGCTGACTTCTAAGAAAGCCTGTTAAGCTATAGGAATATTCTGGTCACAGTCTGAATATCCCTAATGATATTGCATTGTAAAGAAGCTCTTTTGCTGGAACGATCGCAGCCCTGCTTATAGCTGACTGGCTCCTTTACAGGTATTACAGGTTTACTTTTTTTCTATATTCGCTATAATAGGGTTGATAAAGAAAGTAGAGGTAGGATATGGCGATAAAACTGATAGCACTGGATCTGGATGGAACGCTGCTGACCACGCAGAAAACGATTGATGAGGAAACGAAAAAACGTCTGATCAAGGCACAGGAGATGGGAATTTCCATAACAATAGCTACTGGACGAGATAAGGGTGGTATCGATTTTGTATATGAACCGCTGGAGCTTGAGCACAGAGGCAATAATTTTGTGGCAGGAGTAAACGGACAGATTATTTATGATTTTCATAAAAAGGAATATTATGTGGATAAGGTGCTGGATGGCAAGGATGCAAAAAAAGTGATGGCACTGGGGATGAAATATAATTTTGAGGTCATCAGCTGCTGCGGCTATGATTTCTATGATTTGATATCCAAGCGTCTGAAGGCGATGAAAAAGGTGCGCAGTGTTGTGTTTGGACGCCCGATGGATTATGGATTTAATCAGGGAAAGCGAAATTTCATACAGCTGGAGGATGCAGAATATGAGATTACGCAGGATGTAAATAAGTTTGTACTGATACAGACGGCCTCCTTTTTCAAGAAGCATTTACCGCATCTGCGTAAGGAATTAGAGGATTATGAATTGCTGGAGGTCGGTCCTGCATGGATTGAGGTTATGCCGAAGGGCGTATCCAAGGCGAGTGCGTTGTTGCGAATCGGTGAAAAGCTGGGAATCTCTACGGAGGAAATGATGGCGTTTGGAGATGCGGAAAACGATATGGAAATGATCAAAACCGTGAAGTACGGCATCGCGATGGGAAATGCCATGGAATCCCTGAAAAAGGCAGCATGGGATGTCACCGATACCAATGATCAGATGGGAATTGCAAAGGCACTGGATAAATATGTATTTACAGCAGGGGAGTAAGCTCTCCTTTTTTATAAAAAAAGCTGTCATGGAGTATGACAGCTTTAGGCGTCACAGATGATATCTGCTGTTTCGGCATGAATCAGCTTGAGCAGGTCATCCGGTTGCATTTTGATCTGTACACCGATTTTTCCGCCGCTGAACATCATGGCAGGAAGCCGGGTACAGCTCTCGTGCACAAAGGTACGGAATTGCTTCTTCATGCCAATAGGGGAACAGCCTCCGCGTACATAGCCTGTTAGTTTGTTGATATCCTTTACATGAATCATTTCCACGGATTTCACACCGGCAGCTTTCGCACATTTCTTCAGGTGCAGCTCATACGCAACCGGAATTACGAAAACGATATATTCCTTCGTGTTCGCAACCGTTACCAGTGTTTTGAAAACCTGTTCCGGATCCTCCTGCAGCTGCTTCGCTACCGCCAGACCGGCGACAGGCTCTGTTCCATGTGCATAGCTGAACACTTCATATGGCAGCCTGTTGCTGTCAAGAATGCGCATGGCATTCGTTTTCTGTATTTTCATTGCAGTACCTCCACGTTGTGCATTCAGTATAGCATTCTTTTTTTTCTTCTTCCAGTATGATTTTACTTCTGAAGGTATTCATTGTATAATCCTATTCATAAGGGGCGTGATAGAAATGATACAGATGATTGTAATGGATATGGATGGAACACTGCTGACAAGCGAAAATAAGATTTCACCGAAAACAAAGGAGCTGCTGCTGCGTGTGCAGCAACAGGGGGTACGTCTTGTTCTGGCTAGCGGAAGAAGCTATTGCAAGCTGCTGGAATATGCCAAGGAGCTTTGTATGGATGCATACGGAGGTTATCTGCTGGAGGTCAACGGTTTGATTCTGTATGATCTTGCAAGTGGAAAGCGCCACATTCGCAAGCAGATGGGACGCATTGAAATGGAAGAGCTTTTTACATATTTCCGACAATGGGATGTTGAATTTATGGCGCAGTTTGATGACGGATTGTATGATTATAATCCGGAAAGTATCATCAAGGAAAAAGCGGAATATCGCAGGATACACAATCTGGGAGAGGATTATCCATGGACGGGAGGTGCCTTTGCGCTTTTGGCAGATAATCGAAAGGGCTATCCGAATATTCATTATATAGATACATGGGAAGAAATAGACCGCCGTATCAATAAGGTGAGTATCGCCTATCATGCGGATGTGATGGCTGAAGTAAGCGCCCAGGCGAAAAGGGATTTAAAGGATCGCTACTGGCTGGGGCTGACAACGCCGAAATGGCTGGAGCTGATGCCGCTTGGTATTACAAAGGGAAGCGGTTTGCAGGCACTGGTGGACATGCTGGGGATTTCCATGCGCGATGTGATGGCTTTTGGTGATGGAGAGAATGATATCGAAATGCTGCAGGCCGCAGGTATCGGTATTGCGATGGGAAATGCTATGGCTGAGGTCAAGGCGGCAGCGGATGAGGAGACCGACAGTAATAATGATGAGGGAATCTTCAAGGCATTGCAGAAATATTTCGCAGTATGAGCATTTTCATGCATGTTTCCTGTAGAATGTGATATACTGTGGATAGTCGGAGGTACGAGATTATGAAAGTTATAAATAAAGCAGAATTTGAACAAATTACAAAACAGGGTGTTGTCCTGGTGGATTTCTTTGCGACCTGGTGCGGACCATGCAAAATGCTGGCACCTGTGCTGGAGGATTTGGCAGAGGATATGAAGGGGAGAATGGAAATTGTCAAGGTTGATGTAGATCAGGAAGGCGATCTGGCGATGAAATATGGTATCATGTCTGTCCCTACCATGATTGTATTTAAGGACGGAGAGGCAGTAAAACAGATTTCCGGCTATCAGCCAAAGACACAGCTTGCAAGTATGCTGAACCAGTTCTTATAAGCGAAGCGTAACGCAGGCTGCTGCTTATTGCGGTAATAAGAGGTTTTTCATTTCGTGATGTACACAAGGAGATGAAAAACCTTTTTTTATTTGCATACGTTATGCATTTTCGCAGCTGTTTCATAAACAGGCTTAGTGGAATCCATTGACTTTTATATTGCGGAGTGGTACATTTGTAGGAAAAAAGGGAGGCTATTTTATGGGGACAGTGATCAATGCGGCTGCTGTGATTGTTGGAGGAGCTATCGGCATGCTGGTTAAGGGCGGACTTCCGCTTCGTGTTCGTGATTTGCTCATGCGCTCACTTGGCTTATGCACATTGTTTATCGGAATCAGCGGAGCGCTAAGTGCCATGATGCATGTGGAGGGCGCACAGCTACAAACCAATGGCACACTGTTGCTGATCTGCTCACTGGGAGTCGGTGCGGTTGTCGGAGAGCTTTTGCGCTTAGAGGATCGCATGGAGGGATTGGCGCATCGTCTGCAGAATATGGTGAAAAGCAGGGATGATAAATTTGTGGAAGGCTTTGTGAGTAATGCACTTGTTATTTGTGTCGGAGCGATGGCTGTGGTAGGTGCATTGCAGGATGGTTTGACACACGATGCCTCCATGCTGATAACAAAGGCGATTCTCGATGGTATCATATCCATGGTTTTCGCCTCTGCCCTTGGAATCGGCGTATTGTTTGCAGCAGTTCCGCTCTTTTTCTATCAGGGCGCTATCACACTTCTGGCCGGCTTTCTTTCTCCGCTGTTTCGTGAAGCGCTGATCAATAATCTTTCACTGGTTGGCGATGTATTGATTTTCGGTGTTGGTATCAATCTGTTTTTCGGAAAGCAGATCAAAATCGGAAATCTGCTGCCGGCATTGCTTATACCGATTGCCTGGGAAACATTGCAATATCTTTTATCCTGTATGGGATAATGTTTAGGCAGCAAGGGCTCTTTGACCGGATTTTGTTTCTGCAACAGCGAAGATGCATCCCTTTGTCCTGTACATGTGCAAACGTATTGCATAGCGTCATACGACACATACACCATGGAGCTTGCAGGAGAGGGAATGGTGATGAGAATTCAGCAATAAATGAAGACAAAAGAAAAAGAACGCTGAGGGGGTGCGTTCTTTTCCTTTTAGAATTATAAAATTAAATGAAAGGGAGAAAGTATGAATTTCATTTGAGGGGGAAATTATCATACTTGGCAAGAGTTCCTCTTGCTGATTACAGTATACGAAATTGTTATCTGAAAAATATGTCGCAACTATGTGAAATTATGTTGTTGCTTTCCTGTATTGCCACAGGGGCTTTCACCACGCTTTTGATCTTCATTTCCATAGGAGGGAAGCTATACCTCTGACGATATCAAAAATCAGCCTCTCGCATGGCTTGAAACAATAGAAACGCACTGCTTGGGGGAACAGTGCGTTTCTATTATTATCAGTTTTAAATGAAAGAGAGAAAGTATGAATTTGCTTTTGGGGAATTATCATACTAGCAAGCTTTTCTTACTTGCTGCCTATAGTATACGAAATACTTGTCAACAAATAATGTAGATACTGTGGAAAACTATGTTATATTTTCCCCTTATCGTTTTACATTATGGGAAGCATACAGCGAGGCTGTGGTATAATAGAAAAGGTAAGACTTGCTGTAAAGACTTCTACGTATCCATTTACAAGCTTTACGGAGTCTTTCTATGCTTGTGAGGAATCGCATGCTTTCTCCGGCTGTACACAGCTGTAAATGAAAGGGGATATTATGAAATTACCTTATGCAGTAGCTCCATGCAAAGTCTGATGGACGAATCGCTTGCATGGAGCAATGAGTACGGACTCGTCCGCTGACTTTGCCTATCATACAATCATTGTAGAAAAGGAGCAAAGTCAAAATGAACAATCTGAAACAAACGATAAAAGAGCTGCATGTTTTTCTTGTACTCTGGAGTACGCAGGCATGCTCACAGCTGGGAAGCTCTATGACGAGCTTTGCACTTGTCATATGGAGTCTGCAGCAATCCGGCAGTGCTATGGTCAGTGCGATGCTTTCCATCTGTTCTTACACTCCCTATGTGCTGTTCGGCTTATTTGCCGGATCCCTGTGTGATCGCTGGGATAAAAGGAAGACAATGCTGATCTGTGATAGCCTGGCAGCTGCCACGACCCTTGGAATTGGTTTCCTTATGCTGCAGGGAACGCTGGAGATTTGGCATTTGTATATACTGAATGCTGTCAATGGGTTTATGAATACGTTGCAGCAGCCCTCCAGTGAAGTGGCGATTACACTGGTGACACCGAAGAAGCACTATGCCAGAGCAGGCGCTCTGCGAATGTTTTCCAATTCGCTGAATACGCTGCTGGTTCCCATCTTTGCAACGTCTTTATATGCACTATTCGGTATGCAGACAATCCTGCTGCTTGATCTCATCAGCTTCGGCGTTGCCTTTATCGCACTGGCCTTTTTCATAAAGCTGCCTGCTGCCAAGGCACAGTCTATGAAAAAGGAGCCCTTACTGAGCGGGGTGAAAAGCGGACTTCGCTGGCTGCGAGCGAATCGCGGTGTTCTGGATCTGATCCTGTATCTGGCTGCGATAAATCTGGTAGCCTCCGCCTATGATGCCGCACTCCCCTATATGCTGCTGATGCGTGAGGGTGGCAGTGAAGCTGTATTGGGTCTGGTGAATACCTGTATGGGACTGGCAAATCTGAGCGGGAGTCTTCTTCTGATGCTACGCCCGACAAAGCATCACCGTGTGCGGACGATTCATAATGCTCTGCTAATCAGTATGGGAACCGAAAGCTTTTTACTGGCACTGGGAAGAGGACCATCGTTATGGTGTCTGGGAGCGATTCTGGGCTGGCTGTTTATTCCGGTAATGAATACGAATATGGATGTGCTGCTGCGGGAGCATATTCCCCTTGCTATGCAGGGAAGAGTATATGCCGCAAGAAACTCTCTTCAGTTTTTCACAATTCCGGCAGGATATTGTCTGGGAGGAGTGCTTGTGGATTATATCCTTGAGCCCTTTATGGCAAGCCGGGAAGCATCTCCTCTGCTTGTGCATGCTGTCGGGCAGGGAGCGGGGAGCGGCGCAGCGCTTCTGTTTCTGCTGCTGGGATTCACAGGTGTCGCAATCTGCCTGCTGTTTCGACGAGATACAAACATCTGGGCTTTGGAAGCAATACACAAGAAATCATCATAAGTAAAACAAAAGAAGCTCATGCTTGGGTTCATGAGCTTCTTTTGTATCTTATTATCTTTATATTGAAAGGGAGAAAGTATGAAGTTATTCTTGGGGGGAATTTTATCATACCAGCAAGATTACCTCTTGCTTGCTTATAGTATACGAAAAACTTGCAGTTTAAATATGGCGCGATCATGGAAAAATATGTGGAATTTATAATTACTCCGCACAAATTGTGTGATAGCTGCTACAATTTTGTGGATCAAGGAATAAAGCGCAGGATAAACGCAGAAAATGAAAGCCGACAATCGGGTATTTCCGGGATGCAGAACGGGAAAAACAGCGACATGAGGCTGTATTACCTGTTGCATTGACTTGGAAGGAGATTTGGTGTTTTGTACTCTGATAACAAAAAAGACGTTTGGGGGAACGTCTTTTTTGTATCATTATTATTTTATTTTGAAAGGGAGAAAGTATGAAGTTATTTTTGGGGGAAATATGTCATACTAAGCAAGATTACCACTTGCTTACCTATAGTATACAAAAAACTTTCCGTTTAAATATGGAGGGATAATGGAAAAATGTGTGGAATCCTGATTTTTTATACACAAATTGTGTGATAGCAATCGCGGAATGTCAAAAACAATGAAATTCATGATATAATACGATGCATAGGAAGGTGATGGATTTGCAGATTACAGGACTTGAGGAACAGGCTGTAGCGCAGGCTGCTGCTGTGAAATTTCCAGATAAATATATAGAGATGGGCGAAAGTGATCTGTATCTGCCTGATATTGAAAAGGGCAGCTTGACGATTGCGGGTATTGATCATCCTGTATATGCCAGCACGCATTATGCATATGAAGATAAGCTGGTAAATGGAAATAAGACTCGCTACAAGATACCACTGACAACGGTGCTTGTAAAAAAGGATAAATATGAAGTGATCTATGACAGCTACGGGAAATATTATGTGGCTTATAAAAAGGATGAGGAAATTCAATTTGTTCCATATGAGGACTTCTATGAGCTTTTGAAGCCGCTCATTCATGTGGATGAAGAAAAAAACGAGCAGGCGACATAGTTCGACAAATTGCGGAATTTAACTGCTGTATAGTATGGTTGGCAGATGAGAAAACTGCTGATACGTAAATGATCCCCGAAAACTATCCCTAATTTACGTATAACATCATTCTATCCCCTATAATTTTAGAAAAGGCTCTGCAGGTATGCGGAGTCTTTTCTATATCGGGATACAGGGAACCTGCGTTCCATTCGATATCAAACATACGTACAGGTGCTTCCTTGCATAAGCAAGGGTTTCGCAGGTAGACCTTTTGCGAAGATCTTCTCCTCGGGGATATAAAAAAACCGCCGATTTCATTTCGACGGTTCTTTCTCTGTGTAATTAAATTACAGTTACGTTTGCAGCGTGGTCTCCGCGATCGTTTGTATTGATCTCGAAGTTTACCTTTGCTCCCTCTTCCAATGTACGGAATCCGGAAGTCTGGATTTCAGAATAGTGTACAAACAGATCCTGTCCAGCGTCTGTTGTAATAAATCCGTATCCTTTGTCTGCGTTAAACCATTTTACTTTACCTGTACTCATATTAGTACCTCCTTATGATGTAGATAAGAAGCACTCTCATGGCATAAAAAAACACATACGTGAATTGTACAATGAGATAATTACAATTCCTGATATGTGAATATTGAAATCATAGTTATTTGCTTGTTATTACTCATTCAGTATAACACAGCAAATGAGAAAAGCAAGAACTTTCGTAATTATTTGCAAAATGGGATGCTTTTTATATTTAGCGATTTAGCATAACGAAAATCATAGAGCTGCAAGTCCGTAAGGATTATGATCAGCTATGCTATCACATATCGTTTATACAAGACTCCCTCAGAATTTGATTAACAAATGCAGCATCTTCATGGGATAAGGGAAGGTATGGTTATTTCTGGACCTTTCTATGCTTTTTCAAAACAGGGACGGTGTATCAATCTGCTCTATGCTATCTGATTGTGATGGTGTCGCCTTATCACTGAATAACGATCTGTGCTTATATAGGGGACGCTTCGCTGCACGAAAGGATGTTTCATATGAGAATTTTCCAGCAGGAGCTCTTCGACAGGCTGCATGTCGCTTTTCGTGCCTTATGGGTTGAGGTATGCTTTCAGATATATATAAGGTTATAAGGCGATGGGCGCCTTGCCTACTGCCATTGTAGGAATACATAGCAGTGAAATGCTGCGTATAATCGTTATTCTTATCCTCCTTTTGAACCAATGCATCAGCCTTCCTCTTTCGTCGGTTTGCTTATGCCTGCGATGCATCCGGCATTGCATTCTTTTGATAATCGTTTGACTTTTCACGAAAAAAAGCATAGACTGAGGGTATCGAGGTATATAACATGGTAAACTACGAAGAAAAGGTATTTCATCCAAACCTGGGCATCTGTGATGTCACAGGCATCGACAAAAAAGAAAAGCGTATGGTGATTACGGCTGCGGATGGAAGTACCTGTTCCATACCATTCAAAAGCCTGCCGCTGGTAGGTGTGCGAAACCTGATGGAAAGTGATGAGGCAGATCTTATTTTGAAGAAGCTGTTCTCTCCCAAACAGAGCTCCACTCTTCCTGCAAGTCTGACACTTATGCAGATTCAGCAGAGCATCGTTGATTATAAGCTGGAACAGCAGGTACAACTATTGATCGGTCTGCTGTACTGGAAATATGCCGAGGGGAAAAAGGGAATCCGTTATCAGGAATGCCTTTCCCGAATCGAGGGTGTGCTCTGTGAGGAGCTGTCCTTTGTGCTTGACCTTTCTAAGGATCGTCTCGTGGAGCGTCTGGAGGACTGCTACCGCAGGATGGCATAGATAACAGAAAATAGTGCATGGCACTGTTTTTTTAATTTATGGAATGCAGCTGCTTTATATGGGAAAACTGACGGATGATAGAATTATAAATTGACGTATGTACCATCATATGGTAAACTTAGTAAGTTATTACGAGTTTTTAACCTGCAATGATAGAAAGAAGGTAACAATGACAACATTTAATGAATTACAGATCAGCAGCGAGGTAATGAAGGCTGTTGAAGAAATGGGATATGAAAATGCAACCGATATTCAGGCACAATCCATTCCGCTTATTATGGAGGGCAAGGATGTGCTTGGTCGTTCAAATACAGGAACAGGTAAAACTGCTGCATTCGGTATCCCGGCGATTGAGAAAGTATGTCAGGGAACAAGATATCCGAACGCACTGATCATCTGTCCAACTAGAGAGCTGGTAACTCAGGTAGCTACCGAGCTTAGAAAATTTTCAAAGTATAAGGAAGGCGTTAAGATTGTTCCGATTTACGGAGGTCAGCCGATTGACCGTCAGATTCAGCTTCTGAAAAGAGGCTGCGGTATCGTAGTCGGTACACCGGGCCGTATTATGGATCATTTGAACCGTCGCACACTGAAGCTGGATAATACCAATATGGTGATTCTGGATGAAGCGGATGAGATGCTGAACATGGGCTTTAAGGAAGATATTGAAGAAATCCTGTCCATGATGCCGGAGGGCAACGAGCATCAGACGATTCTGTTCTCAGCAACATGGCCTGCGGAAATTCTGCGCATTACAAAGGAATTCCAGAATGATCCGGTACGTGTGGAAATCAAATCCGCACAGCGTACCATTGATACAGTAGAACAGATTTATTATGATGCACCGCGTGGAAAAAAAGCAAATGCATTGCGTGTGCTGCTGTCTCACTACGATCCGGATTTGTGCATGATCTTCTGCAATACGAAGAAAATGGTTGATGAGTTGTGTGATGAGCTGAATAAGCATGATATTAAGGCTATTTCTCTGCATGGAGATATGAAGCAGGAATTCCGTTCCCGTGTTATGGAGCAGTTTCGTTCCGGAAATTATCCGATTCTGATTGCTACGGATGTCGCAGCCCGCGGAATCGACGTGGATGATATCGATCTGGTTGTAAACTTTGATATTCCACAGGATAACGAATATTACATCCATCGTGTCGGTCGTACCGGAAGAGCCGGCAAGAAGGGACTTGCGATTACTTTGGTAAGCGGAGGAAAGCAGCGTGCGGGAATCCGTGACATCATTCGCTATACGAAAACCAACATTGTCCGTCATGCACTGCCAACCAGCGCACAGATGATGGAAGCAAACCGCAATGCTTTTGTCGCTAAGGTGAAGGAAGCATGTGACGAGGGTATCACAGAAGAAAGCATGGAGATTGCAAATGAACTGATGGCAGAGGGAATCGCTCTGGAAAACATCATTTCCGCATTGATTTCCATGACCTATAAGAATGAAATCATCGACATCGAGGCGGATGAGGATGTGAAGCGTTATGCATCTGCATTTGATGCTATTACATTGAAATTCAATGTTGGAAGAAACAATGGGGTGCAGCCGGGGAATATTGTAGCGGCAATCATTGAGGAATCCGGATTGAATGGAAAAGCCATCGGACGTATTGATGTACGCAAGGATTTCACTCTGGTAGATGTGGAAGCCAGCAAGGTAGACGCTGTATTAAGCAACATGCAGCGCAGTCATATCCGCGGTGTGGAAGTCATGGTGGAGATTGACAGTGCACCAAAGCGTAAAAACAGCAGCCGTTCCAATGGAAGAGGAACCGGAGCCAAGGGTGGCTATAGTAAGGGTGGACGCAGCAGAAGCTATGATAGCAGTGCTTCTTCTTCCCAGCGCCGTCCAAGCAGACGTGCAGCCGGAAGCCACGACAAGAGTGTTCGCAAGAGCAGAAAAGGGAAATAAAGAAAAGAAGCATCCCAAATCCATTATGGAAATCGGGATGCTTTTCTCCTATGCGCAGGCTGCTACTTCCTATCTGCAATACCCTCGCTTTTTTCTTTATAAATAATTGTTCGGTGCGGATAGGGAAATTCAATACCTTCCTGATCAAAGCGCTTTTTGATTGCGATGCGCAGATCGGACAGCATGGCAAAGCCTTCTGAGTTATCACGTGAATATACGGTGGCACGCAGGGTCAGGGATGAATCGTTGAAGGAGGTAAGGCGAACGATGACCGGCTCCACATGATTTTGCAGCTCCTCCTTTGTACGGGGATCCACATAGGCGGGATGCCGCATGATTTCTTCCTTCATAATATTCATCGCCTTATCCAGATCACTTTCATAAGCGATATCCAGAGTTAAAAAATTGCCTTTTGTATGATTGGTCAAACTTACGTTTTCCAGCACGGCCTTGTTCATCGTACTGTTTGGTATGATGATCTTTGTGTTTTCGTAGGTACGTATCACCGTGTCACGCAGGGAGATATCGACCACATAGCCCTCATATTCACCATTGTTGACCTTTACAAGGTCACCGATTTTAAATGGCTTAAAGGTGGTGATCAGCAGTCCGTTTACAAAATTACCCATGGATTCCTGAGCTGCAAGACCTAATACAACCGCGATGATACCTGCACTTCCCCAGATTTTACCAAGCACACTTTCGAAGGGGGTCAGTAGAGATAGACAGCCGTATATGGCTATGGTGTATAGGGTGATTTTGACAATGCGCATAATAAACTTCGCATTTACGATTTCCTTTTTACGTATCCAGCGGTTGATCGCCCGTTTGCAAAGCCAGGCACATAACAAAAAAATCAGCATGATGATAAGGCTTTGCAGGAAGCCGTATTTGAACAGGGAGCCCTTTCCCCATTGATCGATATCCTTCAGAATGTCAAACATGAAAACACGTCCTTTCTGTGTGATGACATAGGAATATTATACATGGAAATATGCGAAATATATATAAGAAATAAGTGGAATTGTGTGATTATATTGATATAATAATTATTTCATATATAATAATTTCTAGATAAGAAGGTGTCGAACGTGAACGTAAAAAGTAAGGTGCTAAAAATCAGAAATTTGCCCACAGACGGCAGAAAAATCGATCAGATCAATGCAAAGCCGTATCTGATCATTGCCGTATTCCTTTTCATCGGGATTGCATTGCTGTTTACCCGTGTCTATCTGATAGGAATCGTAATAACCTTTCTGTTTCTGTATTGCCTATTGTTTGTGAAGGATGTCGTGCTGATTGAATTTTATGAAAGCTATGCAGTCTTCTATCTCAATAATGGCAAGGAGGAGTGCTTTCTGCTGTTCTGGCAGGATGTAGCTAAATGGTCGATCACCTCCAGCCGCAATGATTTGGATGTATTGAATATCGAATTGAAGAATCATCAGTGCATCTCTTTGAAATGCGTGTCACGCAAAAAGGTTGAAAAATACTTTTTGCAATATGCCACTCCCATAAGGGAATCCGAAATCACCAAGTAGCATGCTCTTTGAGCGGTTGCTTTTCTTTTCGCTTTCTCGTATAATGTTTTGTATTATGAATGTGGAAGCCGGGTAAAACCGGAGGCTTTCAGAAGTTCAAGCATCAAAGCCCGTTTGCAGCGGGTCATATGGAGGTAACTATGAAAACATATCAACAATATAAGGAACAGCTTTCTGCACAGCTGAAGGGGCATCATTTACGATTGTTTGCCATTCTGCTTGTTTCCAGCCTGCTCATATCCCTGTGTAAGGATTCTCTGGTTTTTGTGATGGATGCCAAATCGCTGGTGTATTCCATTTTAAGCTTTCTTCTCTCTTTGTTTTTTTCACTGGTCAACTATGTGATTCTGTTTCTGTTTATTCAAAGGGTGCGTAATGAATCCTTTGGTGTAAAGGATATGCGATACGGCGCTTCCCGCTTTGTGTATCTGATTCTGGCAGGACTGATTGTGAGCTTGATTCAGCTGTTGGTCAGTACCGTGGCAACGTTTCTCATCATGGTTCCACCGTTGTACTATGTGGGCATGAGTGTACTGAATGTCTTCTTTATTTTGTGGAATGCACTGATTGCCTATGGTGTATATGATGGTGTTACCCGAATCAAAGCACTTGTGATGGGGAGCTTTCAGTTGCTGTGGGAACAAATCCGTGTGATTCTTCGCGGCTCCCTTGTATATATGCTTTGGTTTGTTATCGCTCAAATCGGTATTCTGCTTGTGGTAACATCCTTTTTGGGAAATGATATCAGTAACAATCTGATGGAGGTATTCACAAGTGCTGCAAAGAATACACAGGCGCTGATCAGTATCATTGGCATCTATGGCTTGTATTATGTGGTACAGTTTTATTTACTGGTTCCCTTATATTTATTGAGTGCAAATGTGTATGAGGACGGTAAGGATCGCTGGATCAATATAAAATAAGGCAGTACAAATCTTTCTGCAATATGGGCAGGAGGATTTTTTTACATATAGTAATTCTATACTAGAAGATTGATTTTCAAAATAATACTTTGATTTACCATGGTGTTGAAAAGTTTAATTATAGTGCATTAAAATCCACAATTTATTGATTTTTCGCCATAAAGCGATGAATTCATGCTATGATACAGATATCTAGTGATACATTGAAAAGAACTGGACTAATATGCTTTAGCAGTACGGTGATTTATGAATCCTTTTCCTCGATTAGGATGTCTGAATCATGAAATTCAGGTATAATATATATTGAAGGCGGTGATATTTTGAAAAAAGCCATACCAATAGGAGTTAACGGTTATCAGAAACTGCGAATTGAAGATTATTACACAGTTGATAAAAGCATGATGATTGCGGAGTTTCTGGAAAGAAAAACAACTGTTACTCTGATTACACGACCGAGGCGCTTTGGGAAGACGATTAATATGAGCATGCTTTCAGATTTTTTTAATGTTACCAAGAATTCGGCTAGCATTTTTGAAGCTTCAGCAATCATGAAAACAGAGTATGCTTCCTGTATAAATACGTATCCAACAATATTTTTATCTTTTGCGGATGCAAAAGAATCTAAGAGGAGAATAGTAAAATCTATAAAGGAGCAATTATTAAATGTTTATGATGAATATGCATGTGTTTTAGAAAAACTCAGTATGTTTGAAAAGCCTAAATTTGATTTGATTTTACGGGGATTATCTGATCTTGAAGACGAAAACTTGGAGCCAGTTGACCATGCTATCAGCTTCTTGATGAAAAAATGTCATCAATATTACAGAAAGCGGGTTATGTTATTTATAGACGAGTATGACACACCGTTCATTGAAGCCCATACACAGGGATTTTATAAAGAAGTGAGCGGTGCCTTATCAGCACTCCTGCATACGGCTTTGAAAACAAGTGATGATTTACAATTTGCTATGTTGACAGGCATACAGCGCGTTGCGAAAGAGAACATTTTCTCTGATTTAAATAATCTGCTTGTATGTACAGTAAAGGATAAAGAATATGCAGAATATTTTGGGTTTACAAAGAATGAAGTTAAAGATTTGTTAGCATATTATGATTTAAAGTATACGGATGAAGTACGCTCATTATATGACGGTTATAATATGGGAGGCGTAGACATTTTTAATCCCTGGTCCATTATTAATTATGCGGATCGCAAAGTATTGATGCCTTACTGGGTGAATACCAGTTCTAATAAAATGATAAAAGTGGCAATGAAAGATTGTGATGCTTCATTTAAAGAGGGATATGAAGAATTGATAAGGATCGGAACAGTAAGAACACTTGTAAATTTCGAAACATCTTTTTATGAGCTAAAGGAAACAAGCAGTTTATGGGGATTGTTTGCGCCTCAGGCGGGCAGTGCCTGAATGCCGGATATCTAACAGTACAGGATACGCTTGATTCATTACTTGGAAGATATGAATTAAGAATTCCTAATAAAGAAATCATGAGTGAATTTAGTGCGATCACAGCACATTATCTTCATGTAGATGAGAATAGTATCGATGTTTTAACTGATAAGCTCCTTCAAAAAGACTGGAAAGGGTTTTTGAACGGATATCGTAAAATTCTGATGGATACTATAAGTTATTTTGATTTAGTAAATGAGAATTCTTACCAGACGCTTCTATTGGGGCTTCTTATGCGGTTGGGAAATGCTTATGAAATTTCGAGCAATCGGGAGCATGGGGAAGGTAGGTATGACATTTTGTTAAGCAACAAAACCAGTAGAGAACCCTCACTTTTATTTGAACTGAAATATACAAAGGACGAAACTATTGACCTTACAAAATTGGCGAAGCTTGCATGTGATCAAATCATAGACAAGAAATATGATCACGATATACAAAATGTTATCAAAATAGGACTTGCGCATCGGGGAAAGCAGGTTGAGATGTACGTTCATGCGTGATATCAATAAAATACAGGATATACATGCGTATCCTGTTTACTGAAGTCTTCCTGTGTGGCTTGCAGGAGGATTTTTTACATATTAAGGAAATCTTAGACGCTAAAGATAAGAATGAGCAATAAAAATTCAACTATGGTAATTATTCATATCTGAGCACCGCCTACACAGTGCCAAACTTATCCTTTTAGCATTTCCCATTTTACATGAAATATGGTAGAATAACCTATACCTGAGGTGATATTATGAAAACTTGGAAAGACTTTCTTTCATTTACCAATATAAGAGAACGTATTGCCAGCCTGCTGATTATGCTGATGCTGCTCAGTATTCTGTACTGCTCGATTTACAGTATGGGGATCTCGGTTGTCAGCCGCTCAGGCAGTATGCTGGTATCCTACCTGTTTCTCTATCTGATTGTCGTTGTGGCTGCCTATGTATATCTGATTGTCATGTTTCAGTTTATCCGTACCAAACGGGAGGACACTCGTCCACTTACGATGAAGGACTATATGTTTCCTCTTATCGGCGTGCAGACCCTGCTGTTTGCCGTAATGGTGGGGAGCAGCTGGCTTTCCTTTCAGCTGATGTTAGCGGATATGAGCAGTATCAATACCATACTGACTCCCATCATGCTTGTGCTGATGATGTTTTATATTCCGGTGCAGGTATTTGCCTGCTTTGCCATTTATGACGGGCAGCGAAATCCGTTTCTCATCATAAAGGATGCCTTCGTTAAAATCATTCGGCATTACCGTTCTTCCTTTTACAGTATGCTGGTTATCTTTTTAATTGCTTTTGCCTATACCTCGTTCATGAATGCCTTTTTCCAATATGGAACCCTGTTCGCTGCAAACAGCGGTGTCGTGGATATCATGACCCGCAGCAATCCATTCATGGATGCGATGGAGCTGGGACTTTCCCTGTTTGACAATATACAGCTTCTGCCTGCCTTTCTTGTATCTGTTGTCTATGGTGTTGTCATGTGTCTGGTGCTGGTATTCTACTATACCTTTATGGTGTGTATCTACGATGAGGATGTACACGTTTAAGGTTTTTACATACGATAAAGCAGGTGATCGTGATGAATAATGAATATGATATCCCGTTTGTTGTAACACTGCACATGAAGAATACCTATGCTGTACTGCGTGTACATGTAATCAAAATTGAGGGGCAGCCCTATGTGCTGCTGCAGCTGGAACCGTTGATGAATTAACGGTTCTTTTATTTTGTAGAACAATTTCCATGTGGGCTCATATACTAGAATGTATAAGAAATGAATCGCTTATATGAAGAAGGAGGATAAAGATGAGCAAACGCTTATGGAACGTCTTTTACCGCATGCTGCCTGTCAGCCTTCTGGAAACGGCACAGCCGTGCATAGAAAATGCGAGCATGGATATTGTCATAGAAGAGAGGATGCGTGACGGTAGTGCCAGAGACATACGCAGAATGCGTCATGTTAAGGTCTGTCACTCCCAGAACGAATGCTGTTATTATGATGTACCCATCGATCCGGCTACCGGTATTGGAAAAATCACGATTTCCGATATCCAGGCAGTACAGCACGTCATTGTACAGACGGATGAAAGCGGACAGCAGATGATCAACGGGGATGAGGTGGACATTACCTACATGGTAGATGAGGAAATCCAGCAGGAGGACTATGCCACGGTGATTTTCACGAGTACGACCTCTCACCGCACGGTCCGCATCATCAATCAGCAGCTGGGTGAGACACAGCTGCATGTCGTAAAGAAATTAGTAGATATGAATGGGGACCCGCTGGAATTTCAGAGGGACATGGCATTTACCCTGCATGTCATGCAGAATGGGCAGGAGCAGTGTGTCACTCTGGATGCATCCAATGATTTTCAGGAAACCATCTGTGACCTGCTGCCAGGCTATACTATGGTTGAGGAAAGCGGGTGTACAGGGTATCTGACCCGCTGGAGATTTAATGATGAGGGAGAAACCTCGGATGGCCGCTTCGATCTGCTGCCGCAGGAGAATGAACTCGTCATGATCAATGAACTTCGTGCAGATACCGTATTGAAAATCGAAAAGTATATCCGTATGGAAAACGGACACCTGTGCAAGCCAGGCTGCGGTGAGGTTTACCAGGTTCGCATTATCTCTGACAGCGATGATCGTCTGATTGAGCTGAGCGAGGATAATGACTACTGTGCCATGCTTTGCGGATTACTGCCGGGCTATTATGATATCAGTGAGCTGAGTGATCCGATGGAAGCAAATCCGGTTTATATCGTAAATGGTCATGAGGAGCAGTGCTATGCCAATGTAGAGCTGAACGACTGTGATCAGGCATCGGTTATGATTATCAATTCGCAGCAGAATATGGGGCTTTGTGAAGGTATGACCTCTCCGCTTCGCATCTGCAAGTTTATTCGCAGCTGTGACGGCAGTGTTGCCAAACCATCAAAGGATTTGCAGTTCATGGTCATGGTCAGCGGCTGCGGTATGAATGAAACCTTCAATCTGAATGCCAGCAACAACTTCTGCGTGGATATCGCCAATCTGTGCGATGGGGAATATGTCATTGAGGAAGTGAGCTGTAATACCGATTATACGACAAGCTATGTTATCAACGGGGGAAGAGAGAGTACAAGCGCCTGTATCCGCATCCACGGCGACAATGCCTTCTGTGTATCAATCATCAATGAGGAACGCAATGCGGGTACGGTTAGCATCTGCAAATATGTGCGTAATGAATTCGGTGACTTGATTAAGCCGCAGAAGCATCAGTGCTTTTCTGTGACCCTCAGCTCCTACTTCTGTAAACGCTGCTTTGAGCTGAATGCGGATAACGACTGGTGCATGTGCTTTGATGATCTTCGCTTCGGCAGCTATGAGGTGCGGGAGGATGCACCGTGTGAGTATGAGGTCAGCTATCAGGTCAACTGCGGACGGGAGTGCCGTCATGCCCGTTTTGTTGTCGATGACTGCTGTGAAAATGAAATCCGTATCATCAACAGTGTAGCGAAGAGCAGCTGCGGTGTTTTGAAAATCTGTAAATTTGAAGAAACACGAAGCGGTGAGCTGGTCAAGCCGGGGCGTGATGAGGAATTTGAAGTCTGTGTGGAAAGCGCATGCTTCAAGGAAACGTATCTGTTAAAGGCCGGAAACAACTGGTGTGTCATGCTGGAGGGACTTGCGGCAGGAGAATACCGGATTACGGAGCTGGACAGCTATGATTATGATGTTTCCTATATCGTCAATCAGCAGGATGAATGCGATGCCATCGTGTACATGGATGGATCCAATCAGGAGGTCAGCATCATCAACCGCCGCCGCAACAGCGGTATGCTGAAGCTGCGTGGTGTTGTTCGCTGCTGCAATGGGGACATGCAAAGACCATCCCGAGGTATGCTGCTGGATATCCTGGTCGAGGGTAGAGAGTGCAGTGAGCACGTCTGTCTGCGTGCGGAAAACAACTGGTGTGTGATTCTGGATCAGCTGCCGCAGGGACGCTATCGTATTGTGCAGAAGGATAATCTGGGCTATCGCGTCAGCTACGTCATAGACGGCAGCGAGGAAAGCTTCGGTAATGTCGAGCTGGGACAGTGCGATGTGGAGGTTCTGATTGTCAATCAGGAGAGCGACTGCACAGGAAGTGTCCGCGTTACCAAGTATATTGAGGATGCGCATGGAGAGCTGTTCATGCCTTGTCCGCAGGATGAATTCCGCTTCCTGTTACAGGGACAGGGCTTCAGCCGCACCTACCGCCTGTGTGCACGCAATGACTTCTGTGTATATTTCGATGATCTGATGGAGGGAAGCTATGAAATCAGTGAGGTCGATGAAAACTGGAATGTCCGCTACCGCGTTAATGGGGAAGGCTGCGAGCGTGCCTGCTTCACACTGGGACGCGATGATGCGTATATTGACATCATCAACAGGGAACAGCGACAGGGCGTGGTAACGATTGAAAAACGCATACGGGATGGAAACCGTATCGTCATGCCGGATGCGGATGCCGTATACCGTGTGCTGCTCAAGGGCAAGAACTGTCATGAGGTGTATGAGCTGCATGCAGGCAATGATTTCTGCATCTGCCTGAGCAATCTGGCCAACCAGCATTATGAGCTGCGTGAGCTGGGCGGCGGTAAGCATGTGTATGATATCAACGGGGAACTGCATGACAGCTGTTACTTCCTGTTTGAGGGAGAAAGCATGCATGTTACGATCATCAACGAAGAGGAGCGCTGCGGCTGTATGCTGCTGGAGAAGCGGATCGCGGATCAGGATGGTAATTTGATGATGCCATCCTATGGTGAAGCCTTCTGCGCTATCGTGGAAAGTGATATGTGTACACAGAAAATCGAGCTGAACAGTGAAAATGATTTCTGTGTCCGTCTGTACGATCTGCCGCAGGGTCATTATGAGGTACGCGAGGTTCCATGTGAGGGCTATGAGGTCAGCTGGCTGATTAACGATCTGCCGTGTGCGTCTGCCGTTGTGGATGTGTGTGATGAGGATGTCTGCATCACCATGGTAAATACACCGTGTCCAAAGGGCTGCATCCGTGTTGGTGCCGCTGTGGAGGAGGACGGTGAGCGCCGTGAACTGTGTCCGGGGGAAGAGGTGCGCGTGGAAATCGTCAGTGAGCATTGCAAGGAAACGCTCTGTCTGAATAGCCGCAATGACTTCTGCGATGCATTGAAAAATCTGCAGCCGGGCGCTTATACGCTGCGTGTGCTTGCTGCCGGTGCGGTTCGCTTTGAAATTGAAGAGTGTGTATTCGATGATGTTGTCTGCATCGAGTTAAACGGGGAATGTGTAGATGTCTGTGCTGTGATTAAGCAGCCGCACCGTGCCGACATCACCGTTACCAAATGCATGGAAAATGGATTCGGAGAACGCTTTAAGCCGGAACGAAACGACACCTTCCGCATCCAGCTTCTGCATGATAAGGAAAAGCAGGAATGCGTCCTGAACAGAAGCAATGACTGGACAGCGACCTTTTGCAGGCAGCCAAACGGCGCTTATGAAATCCGCGAGCTGGGGAATCATGAGGTCCGTTATCAAATCAATGAGGAATGTCCGAAGGATAGCGGGTACTTTGAGGTCAGGGATGAAACAGTAAATATTACCGTGCTGAATGCAAGCGAGGCTGTGGCGAAGCTGCATCTGGAGGCGGCTGTTAAGAACTGTGACGATGATCTGACAGCTCCAAGCAAGGATATGGTGTTCCATATGCAGGTAAAGGGGAAGCATATGGATAAGACCTTCGTGCTGAATGAACGCAATCACTGGCATCAGGCGGTGGAGCTGCCACAGGCGGAATATCAGGTCATCCAGAAGGAGGATCCGCAATTCAAGGAGCTGTATTATCTGGTAGACGATGCACGCGAGTGCGATGGTACGATCGTGTTATGCAGTGATGTGCATGTACAGTCTGTCAATGTGATGAAATGTGCATTGGGAAGCATCACGCTTTCCAAGTACATGCGGGATGCATCCTGCGGCTGTCTGAAGAAACCGCAGCAGGAAGAGGAATTTGAGGTGGACGTCAAGGGGGAAGCGTTCCATCAGATCATTACACTGAATTCCTGCAACCGCTGGAAGGAAACGCTGGAGCATCTACCGATGGGGGTATATGAGCTGCGTGAGCTGAATACAACGCACGATGTCAGCTATATCATCAACGGGGGCAAGGAAGCAGAAAGTGCTGTTATCAATGTGGAAGCGGAAAACGTGGATGTCAAGGTAATCAATGAGGAAAAGCAGCCGCATGAGGGAAGTATTGAGCTGTGTAAGCTTATTCGTGACACGGAGGGGTGTTACCGTTATCCATCAAAGCAGGACAGCTTCTGGGTGCGCATCAAGGGAGAAGAGGAAACAAGCAGAGTTCTTCTGAATTACGCAAATCATTTCTATGCCAGCCTGCGCAATCTGAAGGACGGCTGGTATGAGGTCATTGAGGAAAGCGAGCAGGAGGGGGTCCGTTATGTTGTCAATAATGCGGCACCGCTAGCAAGGGGAATCGTTCATGTCATGCAGAATGCCAATACGGTGAATATCATCAATCCACAGGGGACAGGCAATACCGGCAGCATCACATTGAGCAAATATGTAGAGGATGCACAGGGACTGCTGAGCAAGCCGCAGTCGGGAAGCTATCGCATTCATGTATCCTCACCGGGCTATAATGAAATCTTTACGCTTTCCCTTAGAAACAGCTTTACGCAGACAATCGGGCCGTTACCAAGAGCGACCTATGTCATCGATGAGCTGGATCATGAGGATGTCAGCTATATTATTGACGGCGGTTCTCAGGTGGATCGTGCAGTTGTGACAGTGGATGATAGTGCACATCAGGTGCAGATCATCAATCGTGAACAGCAGCAAGAGCACGGCAGTATCACCATGGCCAAATATATCCGTGAGGGTGGCATGCTGATGCGTCCGCAAAAGGATGCGTCCTATGTCTTCCTGGTATCCGGACCTTCGTTTAACGAGCTGATCACACTGGATGCCTCCAACCGCTGGATGCGTGTGCTCTCTGATTTGACAGCGGGGGATTATGTCATTAGTGAAACAACAACGCTTGATGCTGTCAGCTTCATCATCAACGGGGGAAGTGAAGTGGACCGCGGTGTTATACGCGTGGATGGCAACAGCAATACCGTACAGATCATCAATACACCGCAGACACCCGGAAAAGGAAGCATTCAGCTGGATAAATATATGCGGCGTAATCAGAATCTGGTGCGTCCGGAAGAGGATTTTGTTTCCCGAATTCATATTTCACGACCGGGCTACAATGAGGTCTTCACATTGAATCGTGAAAACAACTGGTCGCTGCTGGTGGATTCTCTGGAGGATGGTGTGTACGTTGTGGATGAGGTCGATGACCGCTATGATGTCAGCTATATTGTCAATGGTGCAAGTGAGGTTAACAGCGCCATTGTCAATGTGGAGGGCAATGTCAGCACGGTGCAGATCATCAATACGGTGAAAGAGGTCTTCGGCAGTATCCGCATCGAAAAGTTCATGCGGGTAAATGGCAAGCTGCAACGGCCCGCACAGGATTTTGTGACCCGGGTACATGTATCCAAGCCGGGCTACAATGAGGTGTTTACCCTGAATGCAGCCAATCGCTGGAGCATTCTTATCAAGGATCTGATGGATGGCTGGTATGTGATCGATGAGGTGGACAGCGATGATCAGGTCACGTATATCATCAACGGGGGCAGTGAGGTTGCAAACGGCATCGTGCATGTGGAAAAGAACGCCAATGAGGTGGCGATGATTGATACAGCAGGGGGAAGCAGCGGCTCCATCACGCTCTCTAAGTTTATCCGCAATGCCAGCGGACAGCTTGTCTTGCCGAATGATACCCAGCGCTTTGTCATTGCGGTAAGCGGTGCGGGTATGCAGACAAGCGTCGTTCTGCAGAAAAGCAACAGCTGGAAGACCACACTGCGCAATCTGACAGCGGGAACCTATCAGATTACAGAACAGAATCCGGGCGGCTATGAGGTGACCTATATTGTAGACGATGCTCAGGAAAGCTCCACGGCTACAGTGGAGGTCGGCCGTGATGCACACAATGTCAGCATTATCAACGCCCAGCGCAGCAGCTATGGCAAGCTGGAAATTACAAAATTCATTAAGCAGGCAAACGGTACGCTGATTCGACCGGCGGATGGCGATCAGTATGTCGTGGAAATTTACAACATGACGACGATGCGCCGTGTGGAATTGAACTTTGGCAACTCCTTCACCTATGTGATCAATGATCTGCCGAAGGGAACCTACAGTATCCGGGAAATCAATAATGAGCAGTTCATCACAACCTATCGGGTAAACGGGGGAGCGGAAACCGATAGTGCCACCATCACCATGGGGGATGCCGCCAGCAATGTTGTGGAGGTCATCAATGAGCTGATCGTCAACCGCAGTACGATCGAAGTATTCAAGTATATGCTGGATGATGACGGCAACTATCTGCCGCCGACAGCACCGGATACGTACCAGTTCCGCATTACAGGGGAAGGTATCGATGAGGTGTATGATCTGAATATAGATAACAGCTGGCATCAGTCACTGACAACGTATCCAAGTGGAGCCTATCAGGTGCAGGAAATCGGTTCTCCTTATCCGGTACAGTATCTGGTCAATTCACTCGAGCTTGTGGATGAGGCGAAATTTACCGTACTGCCGGGGACAACGATGGTCGTCGGTATCATCAACCGCACCAGCGGTGTACAAAACGGGACAATGAAGCTGACCAAGCAGCTTCGCAATGCGCAGGGAGAGCTGCAGCGTCCTGCGGATACACAGTCCTATGTCATGCAGGTCACATCCGACTCCTTTAACCGCTTTGTAACGCTGGATAAGGATAATGACTTCACCGAGCAGCTGGAAAACCTGCCGTATGGAACCTATCAGATTCGCGAAACCAGCGGAAGGGGAAGTGTCAGCTTTATCATAAATAATGAAGCGGAAACAGAGCAGGGCATATTGGAAATCATAAACGGCACGGTGAACAATGTCGTGGTCATCAATACAGAAGCACCGGCATTTTATCGCAGCAATGCGGCAAATACCGTGAAAATTGTTATTGAATAAGAAGGAGAAAAGACCTTGAAAACAGGTCTTTTCTTTCATTTTGTATACATTTTCTTTCATGTGGTGAAAATAAGCGTTGCAAACTTTTCAATTCCCAAAATAATTACAAAATTCCCTTGAAATCCAACGAAAAATTGCTTAAAAATCCTAGTAAAATCAAAGATAAAGTTTTATAATAGAGAAGTAAGTTATGCAAGGAGGAAAACAAATGACTAAGAAATTTATGTCAATGGACGGTAATACTGCAGCCGCACATTGTGCGTACGCGTTTACCGAGCTATCTGCGATCTACCCGATCACTCCGTCTTCACCAATGGCTGAGGTGGTTGATCAGTGGGCTACACAGGGTCGCAAGAATATTTTTGACAGTGTTGTAAAAGTTGCTGAACTTCAGTCCGAAGGTGGGGCAGCTGGTGCAGTACATGGTGCTTTACAGGCAGGTTCTCTGGCTACAACCTTCACGGCTTCCCAGGGTCTGCTGCTGATGATTCCAAACATCTACAAGATGGTTGGTGAGTGTCTGCCAGGCGTTATCCACGTTGCAGCTCGTGCGCTTGCTACAAGAGCACTGAACATCTTCGGTGACCATGAAGACGTATATGCATGCCGCCAGACTGGTGTATGTATGCTGGCTTCTCATTCTGTACAGGAAGCTATGGACCTGGCTGGTGTTGCTCACCTGTCCGCAATCAAGGGTTCCGTACCATTCATGCACTTCTTTGACGGATTCCGTACATCTCACGAAATTCAGAAAATCGAAGTTATGGATACAGACGTATTCAAGGAACTGGTTGACAAGGAAGCTCTTGCAAAATTCCGCAAGAACGCTTTAAATCCTCACACAAACCCGGTAACCCGCGGTGGTGCTGAGAACGATGACATCTTCTTCCAGGGTGTGGAAGCAAGAAACAAACACTTCGATGCAATTCCTGACATCGTTGCTGACTACATGAAGAAAATCAGTGAAATCACTGGTCGTGAATATGCACCGTTCACGTATTATGGTGCAAGTGATGCAGAACGTGTAATCGTTGCTATGGGCTCTGTAACTGAGGCTGCTAAAGAAGCAATCGATGCATTGACTGCTGCCGGAGAAAAGGTTGGTATGATCAAGGTTCACCTGTACCGTCCGTTCTCTGTGAAATACCTGTTGGCTGTACTGCCGGAAACAGTTAAGAAAATCGCTGTATTGGATCGTACAAAGGAAACAGGATCCATGGGAGAGCCTCTGTATCTGGACATCCTGTCTGCACTGAAGGACAAAGACATCGAAATCATCGGTGGACGTTACGGTATGGGTTCCAAGGATACACAGCCTTACCACATCAAAGCTGTCTTTGATGAACTGAAAAAGGATGAAATGAAGAACAGCTTTACCATCGGTATCGTTGATGACGTTACCAACCTGAGCCTGGAAGCAGATTCCAACTTCCACGTTCCAGCTGACTACACTTCTTGCTTATTCTGGGGACTGGGATCAGACGGTACGGTTTCTGCAAACAAATCCACTGTCAAGATCATCGGTGACAACACAGATCAGTATGCACAGGCTTACTTTGCATATGACTCTAAAAAAGCCGGTGGTGTTACCCGTTCTCACCTGCGTTTTGGAAATTCTCCAATCCGTTCTACTTACTATATCGGTAACGCAGACTTCATTTCCTGCTCACTGGATGCTTACATGTTCAAATATGACATGGCGAAAGACATCAAGGAAGGCGGAAGCTTCCTGCTGAACACTACCTTCTCCAAGGAAGAAATCGTTGAGCACATGCCGAACCGTATGAAGGCTCAGCTTGCTAAAAAGCATGCAAAATTCTACATCATCAATGCAACTAAGATCGCTCAGGAAATCGGTATGGGACGTAGAACCAACACGATTCTGCAGTCTGCATTCTTCGCATTGAATGAGCAGATCATGCCATATGATACAGCTGTTGAGCTGATGAAGGCAGCAGCGAAGAAATCCTACTCTAAGAAGGGTGATGCTGTTGTACAGCTGAACTACAAGGCAATCGATGCCGGTAAAGCCGGAATCGAAGAAATCACGGTGGATGCAGCTTGGGCTGATCTTCCATTTGATTCCAGCCGTAAGCTGACTGGTGACGAATATTTCGATAACCATGTTGCAGTAATCAACGGTCTGGAGGGCTATGATATGCCTGTCAGCGCATTCACAGGAGACTTCCTGCTGGATGGTTCTATCCGTAACAATGTAGCATTTGAAGAAAAACGTACCATTGCAGTTCAGGTACCTACATGGCACCCTGAAAACTGTATCCAGTGCGGTATCTGTAGCTTTGTATGTCCACATGCAACCATTCGTCCGTTCCTGTTAACAGAGGAAGAGGTAGCTGCAGCACCTATGGAATTTGAAACAATTACACCTATGGGTAAGGGTGTTGAAAACCTGAAATATCGTATCCAGGTTACTCCTGCAAACTGTGTAGGCTGTGGTCTGTGTGCGGTTGAGTGTCCTGGTAAAGCTGGTAACAAGGCTCTGGAAATGGTTGATATCAACGAAAAACTCGGTGAAGAACCATTGGCAGATTACCTGTTCAAGCACACAGAATACAAGACTGGATTCTTCCCGGCTGATACCGTTAAGGGATCTCAGTTCATGATGCCTTACTTTGAAGTGAGCGGAGCTTGCCCAGGCTGTGGTGAAACTCCATACTATAAGCTGGTATCTCAGCTGTTCGGTCATGACATGCTGGTTGCAAATGCAACAGGATGCTCTATGATCTACTGTTCTTCAACTCCTTCCACGCCATTTGTAAACGACAGCAATGGTGAGGGTGTTGCATGGGCAAACTCGCTGTTCGAGGACAATGCGGAATTCGGATATGGTATGGCTCTTGCACAGAACTATAAGGAATCAAGAATCCTGAAGACGATGGAAGACAACATGGAAAATGTTGAGCCAGCTCTGAAGGAAGCATTTGCTAAATATCTGGAAGTACACGGTGATCGTGATGCGGAAAGAGAAGTTGCTCCGACAATCAAGGAATTGGCTGCAAAATCTGATATCGCTATGGTAAAAGAGCTGGCAGACGTTGACCTGATCTCCAAATCTATCTGGATCGTCGGTGGTGACGGATGGGCTTATGACATCGGTTACGGCGGATTAGACCACGTATTGGCAAACAACCTGAATGTTAATGTTCTGGTTCTGGATACTGAGGTTTACTCCAACACTGGTGGACAGTCCTCCAAATCTAGCCAGGCTGCATCCATCGCTAAGTTTGCTGCAGGTGGTAAAACAACTGCGAAGAAGGACCTGGGACAGATCGCTATGGCATACGGACACGTATATGTAGCTGCTATCTCTATGGGAGCAAACAAAAACCAGACACTGAAAGCACTGAAGGAAGCAGAAAGCTATGATGGACCATCTCTGATCCTGGCTTACTCTCCATGTGCTGAGCACGGTATCAAGGGCGGACTTGCAAACCACCAGAGAACACAGGCAAAAGCTGTTGAGTGTGGATACTTCGATCTGTATCGTTATGACCCAAGAAAAGAAACTCCTCTGACTATCGACTCCAAGGAGCCTGATTATGAGAAGATGCTGGACTTCATGATGACAGAAACTCGTTACAGCCAGCTGCCTAAGGTAAAAGGTGAAACAGCGTACGAAATGTTTGAGAAAACAAAGAAGGACGCTATGAAACGTCATAAGAGATTACTTGCAATCGCAAAAGAAGAAATGTAAGAAATCATAAAGAAAGGATTGGATACGTCCAGTCCTTTTTTTCAAAAAGAAAGAAGGGATGCACATGAAGCTGCCTTTTCGGGACAAAGACGTCATACGTTCCATACGACCCTGGATTTATCTGAGTACGTACATTCTCTTACTTGGCTTTTTTCTTCTGCATCTGCAGGACTTAAAAAACGGCTTTGATTTTCTATTATCCGTTTTTAAATCCCTGTTGTATGCTATCGTTTTTGCCTATGTTTTAAATTTGCCGATGAAGCATATCGAAGGCTTTTTGATTCGACACACAAAGCAGGATTCCTTTCTTCAAAAGAAAAAGCGTGTTATTTCCATGATTCTCACGTTTCTGCTTGCTCTGATTCTGATCATTCTCATCGGCAGTATCATTCTGCCAAGCATTATTGATTCTCTGATATCGCTGATGGAAAATCTGACCTCCTTCTTTACGAATATTGTGAAAAATATTGATGAGGTGCTGGCATATTTTCATATAGACTATCGAATTGAGGATATTACGCAGGTTGAACAGTTCATTCAGATGCCTTGGGAGAAAATCGTTACCAATATCATCAATCTATTATCCGGCAGTGCGAGCGGTATCGTATCAAGTGCCACCGGTTTTGTATCCAGCTTTGCGGTCGGTTTTACGGGCTTTATGTTCTCCTTGTACCTGCTCAGCGGAAAAGAGAACTTCATTCGCCAGATGCGCAAGGTGACAGCAGCCTTCCTCGGATATGGAAATTCACAGACAGTCTTTCGCTATGCTGCACGTGTCAATCGGATTTTTTCAAGCTTTATCGGCGGGCAGCTGACAGAAGCCTGTATTTTATGGGTTTTATACTATGTCTTTATGCGCCTGTTTCAGTTTCCGTATCCGGAGCTGATCTGTACCCTGATTGCTGTTTGTTCCATGGTTCCGGTGTTCGGTTCTATGTTTGCGATGAGTGTCGGAGCGATTATGATGCTGTCAAAGGATCCTTTACAGAGTGTCTGGTTTATCATATTCTATCAGGTACTCAGCTACTTTGAGGACAATGTCATTTATCCGCGTGTAGTTGGGAATTCAGTGGGTCTTCCCGGCCTATGGGTGCTGCTCAGTATATTTGTTTTCGGTGATCTGTGGGGTGTCTTCGGTATGGTTATGGCGGTACCAACAACAGCCTGTCTGTATGTCTTCTTCACGGAATTTGTGAACAATCGTTTGCGAAAGCAGAGACTGATCGTGACTGAGGATAACGTGTTTCAGGAGGATATGGAGGAACATTCTGAATAGCACGGGTTTTGTAGAATCAGAACGCAAATCATCTCATTTCCGTCACGCAAAAGGTAGGAATTTTCTGTTTTATCTGCTATAATTACATCAGTTTGAAAGACAGGTGACACGGTGGCAAAGCAAAGAAAGAAAAAAAGAGGACTCAATCCGATTCGACTGCTGATGGTGGTTGCGATGGAGTTTCTGGTCATACTGGGCTTGTTGATCATATGTGTGAAGGTTTTTCCGGATAATCCTATTCTTGCCCCTTTATTCAGTAAGAAGGCAAAGACACCCGTTATTGTTCTGGACGCCGGTCATGGCGGATATGATGCAGGAAGTACCTATGAGGAGCTGTATGAAAAGGATGTTACACTTGCTCTAGTTAAGGATATCGGTGCACGTTTGGAGGCAAACGGCTATCCTGTCCTGTATACAAGAGAGAGTGATGCTGTATCCTG
>ERZ781275.568-NODE-568-length-40839-cov-5.043914_pt1 | contig 40839 bp, 46 predicted proteins | sample MGYA00375853_ERZ781275 | MGnify/ENA primary metagenome ERZ781275 (study PRJEB29790, sample SAMN03653691) | human gut metagenome | host: Homo sapiens | place: USA: Dallas, Texas | collected 2012-07-23 | study: EMG produced TPA metagenomics assembly of the Gut...
TTTAGCCGTTTTTATAGAATCTTTTGTTATTCCATCCATATTGATGTTCCTCCGCAAATTACAGGCAAATGTTTCAAATCATGCTGTTACTTTGTTACTCATTGATTGACACCAATACCATCCCCTTCTATTTATCGCTGTCTCAGATTGGAAGAGCAGTGATACTGCCTCAACTTGTGCTGAGAGCTTTCTTCTATACTAATAGACGAAAGGGTGTGAAAATGATTTTTAAATGATACTGTGGAACGGAACAGTAGCCCTAGTATTGACTACTGTCGTTTCTATTCATATTGGCTATTCTAGGACTGAGATGAAAAAATCTATAAATGCTCAGAATAAAATTGAACCCGCAAATCTCCCCAAAACAATGGTGAGTCATGTACTTGTATTATTCCGAAAAAATACACCTCTGGTGCAGTGAGACAAATTGGTGTATCTTATAGTGGCTTCGTAGATGAAAGCTATACTCTACTATCACTCTTTGATGATGTAGAACAAATTGAAAAAGATAATAGACTTCAGACAGCTATTGATGTTGTCAGAGAACAGTTTGGTTTTTTAGCCATACAAAAAGGAACCGTCCTAACTGAAGGTTCCAGAAATATTGAACGCAGTAAACTTATCGGTGGTCATTCCGCGGGTGGATTGGAGGGATTAAAATGAAACAAGAAAAAAATACAGTACAATTTTCAGAAATCCGTAGCAAAGGATGTAATGATATTGAAATGCTTGAAAGATTTTTACATGGAATCGTTGAAACAGCAACTTCAAAACTTCGTCAGAGAAAACTCAAAACAACTGAAATATCGATACGACTAGTACATGCTAAATCTGAAAACCGATTACCATTGGAATTTACATTTAGCATTAAGCCAACAAGCTCATCTGTGATAATCTATACTGAGGTAATCAATCGCTTTAAAGAATGTTACACAGGTGGGGGAATTCAAGGTTTTACGATTCAATTTGATAAAAATACCCTTGCCTCTGCATAGAAAGGATTTGATATGATTGACCGTTCATATTTACCATTTCAATCAGCAAGAGAGTACCAGGATACAAAGATGCAAAAATGGATGGGCTTTTTCCTATCTGAACATGCATCAGCACTCTCTGATGATACAAACAAAGTAACGTACATGTCTGACTTATCACTAGAGAAGAAATTATTACTCCTCAGTCAAGTATACGCCGGGCAGCTACGCACACGCATTCAAGTGATTGAAAAAAACAAGCGTGTTTCCTACACTGGAACAATACCAAGTCTGACCAAAGATTTCATTTTGATAAAAACTACAACAGGTCACATCAATTTGAAATTAAAAGACATTATTAGTATTGAACTTGTCGAGGAGGTGCTCTATGAATCAGCTTGAGTTTCAGCGTAATCACCTACAAATGGACTATTATAGCGAGAGCTACCAAGATTTTGAACGTGACTTCTACCGCTACTCTAACATGAATATTCCATTGACCTTCCTAACTGATGATATCCTAAAAACAATGGCGACTTCACGTAAGAATTACTTTGTCCTCAATAAGGAAAAGTCCAGAGATAACCGCGATCACTTCTTCATATTTGAAGTAAGTACCGTAGATGAGAATCCGCTAATCTATCATTATACATATAAGAAAACTACAATATATTTAGCAGAAAAATAGGAGCAGTTCAATTGACTGTTCCTATTTTTAATATTCATAAAATCTAAAGTCTTTATACTCTTTAACAATGGAGTCGCCAACCAGAACAGACTATACTGACCAGCGACTACCTTAAATTTAATGTTTCAGATTTATTTTCTTATCTCTAATTTCATAAACTACATCTGCTACATTTTCGAGTAATCGTTTATCGTGGGTGATAAACACGATAGTTCCGGTGTACTCCTTCATTAGTATTTCCAAAGCCTCTAAACTTGGTATGTCAAGGAAGTTACTGGGTTCATCCATTATTAGGATGTTATATCTACCCATGAGCATTTTAGCAAGCAACAATTTTATAATTTCTCCACCGCTTAAAACAGATAAACTTTTTCCAATATCGTTCTGTTTGAACCCCATAGATGCTAGCACTGAACGAATTTCTGATATATTGTAGTCACAATCCTTCTGCATAAACTCCATAACATTCTGATTACTGTTGTACTTGTAACCATTCTGTGCAAAGTAACCTATTTTTGCCTTAGGCGAAATAGAAATTCCTTCTTCATGGTTTAAGATCATTTGGATTAAAGTTGTTTTTCCGATTCCATTACCACCAGTTAACGCCACTTTTGCTCCTAACGGAATTTGAAAAGATGCATTTTCAAACAGAGCCTTATCCCCAAATACTTTATTAATTTCTGCACCGACTATAGGGTATGGATTATGGAGCTCCAATGCTTTACTTTGCCTGAAACGAATTCTGCGAATGCCTTCCGGAGCTTCTACTTTTCCTAAGGCCGCAATCCTGTGCTCTAGGGTTTTAGCAGCATTATACATCTTTTTTTCCTTACTTCCTATTGATTTTTGATGAGCTAAACGCCCTCCGTCTTCAGTACTTTTTTTCTTTGAAGAACCTTTTGCCTTCTGTTCTATTTTACGAGCCTGTTTTCGCTTTTCCTCCGCAGCCCTTTCCAATCGGGCACGTTCCGCAATAAATTGTTCGTATTCTGCAGCTTGGCTCTTACGTTCTTCCTCTTTCTGACGAAGATAATCAGAATAGTTTCCCCAATACTCAGTGATTTTGCCATCTTTCAGTTCCCATATTTTATCTACTATTTCATCAAGAAAATAGCGGTCATGGCTAATAACTAACAGTGCACCTGTAAAATATTTTAGCTGTCCTATTAGAAAATCAATTCCTTCACGGTCTAAATGGCTCGTAGGTTCATCCGCTAAAATACCATGAACCTGTGCCGATAAGGCCTGTGCTATTTTAAGCCTTGTTTCTTCACCACCGCTCATAGTCTGTATATTTAATTGCTCAACACCTAGCTTGCCTACAAGTGCAAAATCTTTTTCCTCCTGCAGAGTTACTTCGTCCAACTGGGGAATATAGGCAAGTTCACCCAGACGATTCATTTTACATCCTGGGGGAGTTAATTCTCCTAAAAGTACCCTGAGTAAAGTGCTTTTTCCAGCACCATTTGCTCCTACTAAACCAATACGGTCATAATCATATACTTCTAATTCATTTATATCTAAAACATCGCGTCCTTTGAATTCCACACGAATGTCTTTTGCTTTTAATATTAATTCCATAACATTTCCTCCTGTCTATAATCGCATGCTTTCATTTGCTTGTATGCAGGGAAAACCCTGCGATTTTAGCAGGAAGAGTTACATGAAAATAAGATACATAAATATTCCTCCAATATTGTTTATTTTAAATCTAATTTTCTAACCTCAGTTATCATTTGGCAAACTATAGCAATGCCAATAATTAAAATACCTGATAGTAAAAACCAATGATTTACACCGATTTTATCAGCAAAGAATCCAGAAAGAATTAACCCAATTGGCATAGCAAGTGACATGATACTTCCGATCAAAGAAAATACACGTCCTAAATATTCAGGCTTAATTTTCTCCTGAAAAAGAGCTGTTTGCACACCGCTATAAAATGGCACCGAAAGCCCCATTATTGCACAGCAAACTACGAATATTACAAATCCATTTGGAGGAAGTATTCCCGAAACGGCTAAACTGGTCCCCATTATAAAAAATGAACTTGTTATTAGTAATACATGCTTTTCGAAGCCCCCTAATCTTCCTAATAATAAGCCTCCTGCTAGCATCCCAAATGCAAAGGAAATTTCCGTAATAGAAATATGCACAGGCGTTCCATTAAAGTGTTCCATGCTTATTAAAGGAAATAGTGCATTGATTGGCATATAAACAAAAGTATATAGTGTTCCTAAGAGTAATAAGGCAAACAATCCTTTGTTTTGTCTCAGAACCACAACTCCTTCTTTCATCTCCCTTATGAAATTTGGTTCTAAACTTTGCACTTGATTACCCAGCTTAGGTATACGTACAATTGCTACCGTAATAGATGCAATCACAGCACCCAATACGTCGATGGCAATAATAGCATTTAAATCCCAAACGGAGTATAAGAGTGCTGCAACTGCCGGACTAACAATATAGCTTATAGACTGCAAAGACTGACTATAGCCTGCGCATTTCGTTAGCTGTTCTTCTGGTACTAAAAGTGGTGTAACCGCATTGAGTGCTGGGGTATGAAAAGCTGTTCCAATGCTACGGATAAACAATACTATCATAATCATCCAGACAGGTAGCTCCATACAGAATGCAACAATAGCAAGCACTGCACCAGCTGCTGCGATAATTAAATCGGCACCAATCATTATCTTCTTCCTATCATGACGATCCACTAGCACACCAATGGCAGGTCCCAAAATCGCATAGGGTAAAAAACCTACTAATGAAGCCATAGACAAGACCATCGCAGATCCTGTTTTTTCTGTAAGGTAAAAAATAATCGCCATTTGCAGGATGGCACTAGTGATTAATGATACTGCTTGCCCTGCCCATATTGCATAAAATTTTCGTTTCCAATTGTTGTATTTTTCCATTTATATTATCTCCTGCATATTATTTTGCTTGAATTTCTATTTTGAATAGCATTCTAGGCAATAAAAAATGCAGGCCAAACCCCACAATGTGGCTTTTGGTCTGCATACATACAATTTGGAAACATTCATATTAAAGACATAGTTAAATAAAGGTATAGTTAAATAACCAATATCCTCACCGTAACTAATGAATGCTCAATATCGTATAAATAAGCACAACAAAAAAGCCTATCATCGGGTATAGATTCTGCTTTTTTTATTGCCAGCTTATCTTAAACGCATTGAGGCTGTCATAGTTTCGGTTCCTCCTACATCTTTGTTTATATCAATTTATAGTATAACACAACAAGATGATATGTTCAATATAAAAGTTATGGAATGAGACTCATACTTCCAATTCGATGCCAGATTTAAAGGATATGACGAAGTTTTCTTCATAGACTGTAACGCTCTGGATTATCTTCCTTAGTAGCAAGCGATTAGCTTTCACAAAATCTTCTGTTTGTAGTTTTAAAAATTCATCAGGATTTTCTAACTCAACCTCAAAATATTTCATTTTACATTCCCTCATTTCATTTATTGATAAATTGAGTTTGCAAAAAAGAGTGGACAATTTTTGTCTACTCTTAACCTTTAAAATAGTTTTTTTTAATCGATTTGAAGTTGCCTAAATTATTACTTATTCGGTAAAATGAAGTATTGCTTTCAACAGATTTCCTTCAACTACACTTCACTTGATTCAAACAAGGTGGGTACATTTCTATTCCCACAAACTCCTTGTCAATGGAAACAAACACGTACCCACAGGGTAAATGGAAATAGAAACTGATAATTTCTAGCTATCACTTCTACTCATTCCAAAAATTTTCTCACTCTGATACTTACCCACCATAAAGCAAAAAGCCTTGCAATCAAGGCTTTCATTATCCCTTTCGTTCAAAGGTTTCTAAGCTTTTACGAGCAGAGCGACACACTCAGCGGTTCGCTATCTCCGTTCTGTCTGCGTGCTAGCACTTGTCAATCACGGACAGCTATCGCATGGGCGGAAGTAAATGCTAATCTTCGTCGTTTTACTCCTTGACTAGCAAACTTACCGCCTCAACATGTGGAGTTAGTCAACATCTATATTATATAACGAAAGTGATAGAGTTGTTGTTTAAAATTAAACTTTAGAATGAAAATATTTAAAAAAAGTAGATCACTTTTAGAAGTGTCCTACTTGTATTATTTTTATTTAAAAAGGGATAAATCCTTAACAAAAGGGGTGTACTCCCGCGCCTTCGGGAAGGAAAAAAAGAAATGGCGCAAAATCAAGGTTTTATTTTTGAAATTTACCAGAAAATACCCTTAATGAAAGTAACGTAGTTCTTGTTGATGGTCATAGTGTGTTCTATTGATGCACGTTCAACGGTTACTAGATTTAGGTTAAAATCGTTAAAGCCCATATCATAGTTTAAAAAAGCGATTATACAAAAACTTGTATATCGCTCTGTTTGTTCACTTACTTTGACAAAGTGGAGGTATCTATCCTCAAGGTCCTCAATGCATTCCATACTGCCAGTAGCGTTACACCAACATCTGCAAAGATTGCCTCCCACATATTAGAAATTCCCAATCCACTTAGAACCAAGAAAATTAGTTTAACTACAATAGCCAAGGTCATGTTTTGCCGAGCTATTCTGACTGTCTTTTTAGCCAGTCGAATGACTTGAGGAAGTTTTCCAAGGTCATCATCCATCAGTACAACATCTGCTGATTCAATGGCTGCGTCCGAACCTAGCCCTCCCATAGCAATACCAACATCTGCCCTAGCAAGAACCGGTGCATCATTCACTCCATCTCCAACAAAGGCAACAGCCTGCTGAGACTGAGTCAGAATTTCCTCAAATGTACTCACCTTATCCTGAGGCAAGCAATCTCCAAATGCATCATTGAAGGCAAATTGCTGTGCAAATTCATCAACCACTGCCTGACGATCACCTGAAAGGAGAACCGTTTTTTTAATTCCGACCGCCTGTAAATCCTTCAAGGCCTCGATGCTCGTCTCCTTCACTTGGTCTGTGATAAGGAAATAGCCTAAAAAGTGACTGTCCTCTGCCAAATAGAGAACTGTTCCTGTGCTGTCAATAGCTGGATAAGCAATCCCTTGAACTTCCATTAATCTAGCATTCCCAAGATAGAGCTGTCTGCCATCTACCCTACCGGACATGCCCTGCCCTGGTAGCTCGGTAATCTGACTCACCCTATTCTCGTCCACTTCCTGTCCATAGGCTGTTCGAATAGAGTTTGCGATTGGATGATTGGAATAGCTTTCCAGATGGGCAGCGAGGTACAGAATATCATCCTCGACACCTTCTGCGTTGACAACGGTATCCACCGCAAAGATACCTTTTGTAATTGTCCCCGTCTTATCAAATACGACCGTATCCAACTTGGCAAGAGCCTCTAAATAATTCCCACCTTTCACTAAGACACCTAATTTAGATGCTCCCCCTAGCCCGCCAAAGAAACTCATTGGTACCGAAACCGCAAGAGCACAAGGGCAAGAAATGACTAAAAAGGTAAGTGCCCGATAAAGCCAAGTCGACCACTCCCCTAAACCAAGCAAGGGAGGCAGGCTTGCAAGCAGAAAAGCGATTCCGACAACCACTGGTGTATACACACGCGAAAAACGTGTGATCATCCGTTCCGTCTCCGCTTTTTTATTGCTTGCATTTTCAACTAATTCCAAAATTTTGTTGACCGTTGATTGCGAAAAAGTCTTACTCACTTCAATTACCAATGGACTAGTCAAATTGATCACACCACTTGTAATGTCCTCACCAACGCCAATTTCCCTAGGCAGTGATTCTCCTGTCAAGGCTGACGTATCCAGAATAGAACGACCTTCTCTGACCAGACCATCTAGGGGCACCTTCTCCCCAGGCTTAACTAAAATATGGTCCGCAACCCTTACTGTTTCAGGGTCTACTTGAACGGTTTCTCCCCCCTCTAGTCTCCAAGCCTTATCCGACCGAATATCCATCAATCGTGCAATGGACTGACGAGATTGAGAGGTGGCCTTATCTTGGAAATACTCCCCAATCTGATAAAAAAGCATGACGGCTACTGCCTCTGGAAATTCTCCCAAGAGAAAGGCTCCTAAGGTCGCGATACTCATCAAAAAGTTTTCATCAAAAAGATTACCACGTTGAATATTTTGAACCATCTTGATAAGAACCTTATGGCCGATAATGATATATAGGGTCAGATAATAGACCAGACGAATCCAGAAATACTCCTCTGGCAGGAAAAAGCCGAAGGCAAATAGAATCATAACAGCAAGTAGCAGCTCTTTCGCCCAATCTCGTTTTTCTGGAAGTGCCTCTTCCTTTTTCTCACTGATAACTTCGATTCCAGGTTCAATAGCATCCACCAAGTCAATAATTTCCTTATCTATCCCATCTTCGCTTTTTGTTTCCAAAATCAGCTTTTGAGCTATCAGATTGACAGTGGCAGATTCTACCTGCTCCAATTGATTGACAGCACGTTCAATCTTAGCAGCACAATTGCCACAGTCAATTCCTCGAAGTTCATACTCTTTCTTCATGTTTTTCCTCTTTCAAATGTTTCAGTGTCAAAGACAAGACTGCTGCGACATGATCGTCCGCAAGTTCATAATAGGTCATCCTTCCTTTTTTCTCCCCCTTGACCAATTGGCAGTCCCGCAGATAGCGTAGTTGGTGAGAAATAGCAGACTTGGTCATCTGTAACGCAATCGCTAAGTCTCCGACACAAATTGGATTTTGCCGTACTGCTTGTAAAATCCGCAAACGAGTTGGGTCAGAAATCGCCTTAAAAAAATTGGACATATTTAGCAATGTAACGGTATCAAACTCCGTCTCATGGACCCCTTGAATTAAATCTGGATTACAAGCTGTTAAACACTGTGACATATTTTCTATTCCTCCTATACTAAAGTTGTATCAAGTAACATCATGATTAGAAATCCGGCCATAACCCCACTTGTCGCAATATCGGTATTCTTGTGCTCTTGAGCACCTGGCACAAGTTCTTCCACTGCAACATAAATCATGGCACCCGCCGCAAATAAGAGAGCATAAGGTAGTAGCTGGGTCATAGACATAACAGCATAGGCCCCTAAAACAGCTGCAATCGACTCAACAATCGCTGACATGGCGCCATAGTAGAAAGCTGATTTCCTACTTCGCCCTTCTACCCGTAGTGGCAAGGACAAGGCAGAGCCTTCTCGAATATTTTGGATGCCAATTCCCAAGGCCAATCCAAGGGCACTCATTCACGTAAAGGAAAGTCTAGTTGCGAGATTTGCCACACTAGCAAATGCCACACCAACTGCTAAGCCCTCTGGTATATTATGAAACACTACCGCCAGATAAAGCAGCATGGTCTTTGATAAGGGTCTTTTGGGATTCAAAATCCCTTCCTTATCACTCATCTGATGATTCAAATGTAGGTCGGGAACCAAATAATTAATAAAGCGGATAAATAAGCCCCCGACAATAGAACCAACAGCCGTCGTCAACCAGTAAAATCTGTTCGTAGCTATTGACTGGCTATAGTCCAAAGAAGGGACAAGCAAAGGCCAGACTGCCGCTGCCGTCATAATGCCCGCTGCCAAGCCCATCATCATATCCATGAATTTTTGATGAATGGTTTTGACAAAAAAGACCAAACTAGCACCGATAAGGGTACAAAACCAGTTGAATAAGCCAGCTAATAAAGCTTGCATTACTGGTGATAGAGAAGAAAAATTACATCTCATACCTCAATAATCGATGATTCAGTTGAACAACCACTCAACTATTATCATTATAGTTGAACACTCGCTCAATTGTCAAGGAAGAAAGTAAAAAAGCTATGAGAAATCCCCATAACTTTGTAAATTATTGAAGCAATCTCGTGTTCTTAGAGAATATCACAATGCCATAAAAAGCCCAAAGGACTATTTGGAATTATCATATCATATAACGCTTCGACACAATTTAACGATTACTATATTGAGAAACAAACTTTACTCCTCAAGAAAGTTAGATGTTCCCAATGCTATCCGTAAGAGTACTTAAAACCTTGAAACATACTGATTTCAAGGTTTTTATAACGTGTTATTGTATCACCTAATTTCTACTGATTTCCATAGATCAAACCTTTCGTGATTTTTTCATATAGGTGGGTACGTTTCTATTCCCTCAAACTCCTTGTCAATGGAAATAAAAACGTACCCACAGTGTAAATGGAAATAGAATTTGAGAATTCCTAACTATCACTTCCACTCACTCCAAAAATTACTTACTCTAATACTTCCCCACCATAAAGCAAAAAGCCTTGCAATCAAGGCTTTTCATTATCCCTTTCGTTCAAAGGTTCTAGGCTTTTACGAGCAAAGCTACACACTCCACGTGGTGCGTTTGCGGAAATAAATCAACCGGTTGTACTTTCTTCAATTCATATCCCAATTCTTGGTAGAGTTTGATATCACGCGCCATTGTTGCTGGGTTACATGAGACGTAGGTAATCTTTTCAGGTTGCATGGCAACACTGGCTTTAATAAAGCTTTCTGTCAAGCCCTTGCGTGGTGGGTCCACAATGATAACGTCTGGTTTGATGCCATCCTTGCTCCACTTGGCCATGGCATTTTCGGCTGAGTCCGCCACATAGTGGGCGTTAGTAATGCCGTTGCGTTCTGCATTTTTCTTAGCATCTTCGACGGCTGTTTCGATGACTTCAACGCCATAGACTTCCTTGACCTGTTTGGCGAACGACAAACCGATTGTCCCGATACCTGAATAGGCATCAATAACAATGCTGTCGCTGTTTAGGTCTGAGAAGTCAATGGCTGTTTGATAGAGTTTCTCAGCCATTTCGGTGTTAACCTGATAGAAAGACTGGGCAGAAATCTCATAGTCATTACCCAACATACTGTCTGTGATGGTGTCTTGACCATAAAGGGTGCGGAACTCCTTGCCAAAGATGGCGTTAGTGTTCTTATCGTTGATGTTTTGGATGATAGAAACAACATTTGGGAAGGCTTCCGTAATCTTAGCAATGACTTGGTCAATACGGAAAATTTTTGGTCTAGTCGTTACAAAGACCAGCATCATCTGACCTGAATAGTGGCCACGACGAACCACCAAATGACGAATTAACCCTGTCTGCTCCTTCTCATCATAAGGTTTGAGGTCATAGCGGCGAAGAAGATCACGGACAAAGACAATGAGTTTATCAATTTCCTTGTCTTGGATGAGGAAATCTTCAATTGGAATCAAGTCGTGAGAATTCTTGCGGTAGAAACCTGTTTCAAGCTGACCTTTAACACGGCGAACGGGCACTTGCGCCTTATTACGGTAGGCGTAAGGCGTCTCCATCCCCAATGTTTCAGCGACCTCTACGTCTGAGATACCTGCTGTCTTATAGAGGTTGTCCACAACTTGTTTACGCTTGAACTTGAGCTGCTCCTCGTAGGTCATATGGCCAAAATCAGCAATCCCTGAACGGAGGTAGGTCGCATCAATATCCTGATTACGATTTGGTGAAAGGGTCACATAATCCTCAACCTTACCAAAGCCGATATTTTTCTTGAGCTTAAGCACGCGCATCTTGATGACTTCACCTGGAAGGGCATTATCCACGAAAAAGACAAAGCCGTCCACCTTGGCAACACCTGCTCCTTCATGTGTCAAATCGACAATTTCAACTTCTACAATATCGTTTTTATTTAACATAATTCAACTTTCTTTACTTTTATGGGGCTTAAACATACCTTCAAAAGCCTTTTACTACCCTCCATTATAGCACATATAAATTAAATTTATGACTGGCCATAAATAATATAGATTTTTCAGAAAAGTCATACAGTGCTATCATAGGTCCATGACAAAAAAATAAACGACTCAGCAACTTGTCTAGATGTCGTTTCTATATAAAGGAGAATAATCATGCCAGATATTACCATTCATACAATCGAAACTGCACCAGAAGAAGTCAAAGACGTCCTTCAAACAGTCAAAGATGCTAATGGGGGATACATTCCAAACTTGATTGGTCTCCTTGCTAATGCGCCAACTGCGCTTGAAACTTACCGTACTGTCGGTGAAATCAACCGTCGCAATTCATTGACACCAACTGAACGTGAGGTTGTTCAAATTACAGCTGCTGTTACTAACGGATGTGCTTTCTGTGTGGCAGGTCACACAGCCTTTTCAATCAAACAAATCCAAATGACACCTCAACTCTTGGAAGCTCTTCGTAACCGTACACCAATCGAAGACGATCCAAAACTTGATACCCTTGCTAAATTCACTATTGCCGTGATCAATACCAAGGGTGCTGTTGGTGACGAAGCCTACAATGACTTCTTGGAAGCTGGCTACACTGCTCAAAATGCCCTTGATGTTATCTTGGGTGTCAGCCTTGCTAGCTTGTGTAACTACGCTAACAATCTCGCACAAACACCGATCAACCCTGAACTTCAAGAATTCGCTTAATTCAAAACCAAAGGATAAACTAGAGGAGGACCTAAGCCTATGTCACATTTTTCAAAAGAATTCCTTACTTGGTTGGATACCAACGCTGACCATATTGACCAAGAGTCTGGACCCATTGCGGACCAACTTCTTGAAAAAATTGCTGCAAACGACGTCTTTAAAATCGGCGTACCTGCTGAGTTTGATGGCCTAGGTGGTGGTCCTACTCAAGTTGTTGATGTGCTTGATGAATTGGCACAACACTCTTTGACAGCTTCCTTTATTTCTTGGGGACACCGTACTTTCATCGAGTATATCCTAGCTAGCGACAATGCTTATCCTCGTGAAACATGGTTGAAAGAATTGTATACCGGTGAGCGTGCTGGTGGAACTGGCTTGTCAAATGCGGTCAAATTCTTGTCAGATATTGAAGAATTGAATGTTACCATTAGTCAAGAAGGTGATGACTACTATCTTGATGGTCGTTTGCCTTGGGTAACTAACCTACGTTCTGATAAATTCGCTGCTCTCTTTGCTGCTGACTTTAAAGATGGTAGCCAACCTTGGATTATCACCATTCCATCTGAAGCTGAGGGTCTCAGCCGTTCTGAAGATTTGGAATTTGTTTCCCTTCAAGGTGCTAACACTGCCTCTCTTACTTTCGATCACGTTAAGTTAGATCCTAATTGGATCCTTTCAAAAGAAGGTACAGACTATATTGCTAAAACACGTCCGAACTTCCTTGGTTTCCAATTTGGTCTTGCCTTTGGTTTGGCCAAACGTTCTCTTGATGAGGTTGAAGCTAGTCTAAACAGTAACCGTAGCGTTCTTCGTGAGGAATTTGAAGCTACACGTGAAAATCTTCTCGCTATCCAAGACCAACTCTTTGCAGGTCTTAATGATGCCGATTATTTCATTGACAAACCACGTGAACTTTTCCAATTGCGTATCGATATTGTCGACGTCGTAGCCAACAGCCTGCTCCTCGAACTTCAGGCTAGTGGTGGTCGTGGCTATTTGAAAGAATCAGAGTCAAGCTTTATCCGTCGTTGGAATGAAGGCGTCTTCCTTCCAATTGTATCTCCGAGTGCGGTGCAGCTTCGTCACATTCTTGCAGCTAGCTAGAAAGGCCGGTGGACCAATGATGGTATTTTTTAAGAAAATTCCCTTGGCCCTATCTAGTCTAGTTCTTGCCCTCTTTAGTTTATCCAATCAAATAAGCCACTATACCCTGATTGCTCAGGGTATTTGGTGTTTAGCCAGTATAGGTTTTATACTTATACTGGGACGCTTGATTCTTGGATTTGAACAAATAAGAGAAGATTTGCGAAATCCAGTCATTGCTTCGGCCTTTGCTAGTTTCTTTATGGCTGCCTTTCTATTTGCCAGCCGCCTCCCACTAGCTCAAACAGGATTGAGTGTGACTTGGCTTGGACTCCTTGGACTTTATATTGCCTATATTATTTTTTTCAGTCTGCGTTTTTTACGCCCATTTTCTTTGAATCAAGTCTATCCAAGCTGGTTCGTGGTCTATGTTGGCCCTGCTATCAGTCTTGTGACAGTACCGGCTAGTGTTCCAACTAGCATCAAGGGACTTATTCTGGGAGTAACGGGATTTGCGACTCTAGCCCTCTTTCCACTTGTTTTATGGAGAATGAGACAGATAGCCATACCTCACCTATATCAGCCTATACTTGCTATTTTAGCAGCACCTCTGGCCCTTCTCATTACCAGCTCAATCAAGAGTAATCAAAGACCTGCAACTATCATTTTACTTGCCCTACTTTTATTCTCACAAGTATTCTTTTTCTATGCTCTTAATCTCTTTGTAAAACTGGTTAGAAAAGGCTTTATACCACTTTTTGCAGCTTTTAGCTTTCCCTTGGTCAATAGTGTCAATGCTTTTAAGGCAGCTACCACCAGTCTTGGTTTAGTCAATCTTGCTACCCAATTGATTTATAAGGTAGAGTTCGTCATTATTCTTCTTATCATGACCTATTTGCTCTATCATTTTCTAAAACTCTTATACAAGGCGCTTATACAAGCTCTTAATACCAAAAAAGAAGCAGGTTCAGTGTGAACCTGCTTCTTTTCTTATCTAAATCCTAGTTCTTTTAATTTTGCCTGGTAAGTGTCAAAATCAATTTCGATTCCTTGACCGCCATACAAATCATAGCTGTCAATCCAATCACCATCTGAAGGAATGGTTTGCGAATTAATACCTTTTTTGAAACTACCGGCATTTGAAAGTCCCAAGTCCAACATGTCTGTCATACTCATATTGGTTGAGGTTAGAGAGTAGACCTTCCCCAAAGCCTCAGGCCCTTTGAAGAGGCTAAGTGGATTCTTAAGCTGCTTCATGACAGCCTGCATCACTTGTTGCTGGCGCTTGGTACGGCCATAATCTCCCTCGTCATCCTTACGGAAACGGGCATAATTCAGAAGGGTGCGGCCATCCATATCTTGCTTACCAACTTTAATGGTTTGATTTGGCACGTGACCGTTCTTGTCCATCTTCAAATCATCTGGAACTTGAACCGAAGATACTTTTTTACCATCGATGGTCGCAAACTTCGCATTGATTTCTACACCATTTGGAAACAGGGTATCAACCCCTGTCGCAAAGGTTTCAAAGTCAACCATGGCATAGTACTTGATATCAATATCAAAGTTGCGTTTGAGCGTCTCACGCATGAGCTCTGCCCCTTGATGATTATTTTGCTCACCAATATTGAAAGCCGTATTGAGTTTCAAGTCCTGAGAATAGTCGGTTTCTGAAGCCCCCTTGATATTGACCAAGGTGTCTCGCATAAAGCTAACCATCTTAACCTTACCTTCTTTATTGCCCACATTGACTACCATAATGGAGTCTGTTCTGGCATCGGTAGATTCTTGGCTAACACGTTGGTCAGAACCAAGAATAAGGATATTAACCCCATCCTTGCTATCCTTACCATTAAAGGTCTCAACTATGGCAGGCTGGTAGGATTTACCATTATTACCTGCAGCAGAAAGGTCTGTTCCCTTGTAAAATTGATAAGCCATGGCTATCACTAGGAACACAACTCCTAGACTCAAGCAACTAAGTACTAGCTTGACAACCTTCTTGAGCCTTCTCTTTTTCTTTGGCCGCTTCTTCTGGGCTACTTGCGACTTGGACTTTGGAGCCGACGTTGATGAAGGTGCTGCTTGTCTTTGAACCTTTTTACGTTTAGGTTTACTTTGAGCAACTTCCTCTCGATAGACGGGTAGCCCTTCCTCAGTTAGCTGATTGGCAGCCTCATAATCACGCTCTTGATAATAGTCAGAACGATTGTCATAAGGCTGGTGCCATGCTGTTTGATAGTCCTCTCTTTGCGCTTGATACCTCCGCTCAGCTTCATAGGCATCTAACTTTCCTTGGAGATAATTGAATTCTGAGGCCTGCTGTCCATTCAGGTGAGCAAGATTTTTTAAAAGATAGCTGTAACGTAACCGTTCATGATGCGTAAACGGTCCATTGTTAGATTTGGTCATAAGATTTCCCTTTAAATTTCATAGACTTGGTAAGCACCCAAGATTTTATATCCAATTCCAACTGCAGTCAGCTCTTCAAGAGCGAACTGAGCCAACTTTTCCTTTGTATAATCACAGTCAATAATAAAGAAATACTCGCCAAGTACCGTCTTCAAAGGACGACTTTCTATCTTGGTCAAGTCAATGCCTCGCCAGGCAAAGGTCGATAAGGCCTTGTAAAGTGCCCCTGGCATATTGTCAGGCAGGGTCAAGGCCAGCGTTAATTTGCAATCAATCTGATTGAGCGGAATCTCAGGAACGGTGTTCCCCAACACCCAAAAGCGGGTATAATTCTTTTCAATCTCCTGAATATCCTTAGCCAAGATTTGAAGACCGTATTCCTTAGCAGCTGCATGCGGAGCGATGGCCGCATATGGCTGATCTGGATTATCAGCGACAAAACGCGCCGCAAAGGCTGTACTGGCTGTTGTCTCAATCTTGGCATGTGGAAAATGCTGTTTAATATACTTTTTCCCTTGGGCAATAGCCTGTGGGTGTGAGAAGATTTTCTCAATTTTCTCATGATGTTTCGTCGCCATCAACTGCTGCTTGATGGGCTGAACAATCTCTGCCACAGCACGAATATCGGCCTGATGGAAGAGATAGTCTAAACTCTCATGAACAGAGCCCTCAATGGAATTTTCCACCGGAATGACCGCATAATCCACACGTCCCTCTTCATAAGACTTGATAACCTCGGTAATGGTACCTAGAGAAACCAATTCTGCCTCAGGAAAAGCCTTTAAGGCTGCATTATGCGTAAACGACCCACTAGGGCCCAAATAACCTACATACATTTGATAAACCTTGCTACTTCTTCTGGCGTTCGGTTATCAACTGTGACAACCAAATCTGCTAAATCTTGATAGAGTGCCATTCGACCGTCATAAATAGCCTTAAAAACCTCTTTGGAATGATTGAGAAAGAGTGGGCGCTGATTCTTGGTATCCTTTTCAATGCGATTATAGACCACATCGAAAGAAGCATGGAGCCAAACGTTATGCTTACGATTTTTCGTCAAGAGCTGACGATTGCGCTCCGTCACAACGACACCACCTCCAGTAGAGATGATGACGTCATCTCCCTCTTGAAGGAGTTCCTCCAAAGTCTCAGACTCAATCTGACGAAAGGCTGCTTCACCTTCTTTTGCAAAAAAATCAGCAATGGACATGCCGATTTTCTCCTCGATGACCTGATCCATATCCACGAAACGACCATCCAGGTATGGGGCGACGGAACTCTTACCAACTCCCATAAAGCCCAATAAAACCTTAGCCATGGAGCAATCCTTCCAAGTCACTAAAGAAACTTGGGTAACTTGTATTGATAGCTTCCGCACGTTGCAAGTCAACCTCACCATCTTGAACCAAAAGGGCAGCAATAGCTGTCATCATACCAATACGGTGGTCACCCAAGGTATTAACCTCTGCCCCATGAAGAGCCGTCTTACCAGTGATAATCATACCATCCTCAGTTGGTACAATATCAGCACCCATAGCATTCAAGGCATCCGCTACCACCTGAATACGGTCAGTCTCTTTGACCTTAAGTTCTTCAGCATCACGAATCACAGTCTTACCTTGGGCTTGTGTCGCCAAGAGTGTAATAATTGGAAGTTCATCAATCAAACGTGGAATGATATCTCCACCAATTTCAGTTCCTTTAAGTTCTGAAGTTTCAACCGTAATGGTCGCAGATTTAGCAACCTGGTCAATATCTGAAAGGGTAATCTTACCACCCATGTCTTTGATCACATCAATGATACCCGTACGCGTCTCGTTGATACCAACATTTTCCAAGACAATCTTAGAGTTAGGTACCACAAGCCCTGCTACCAACCAAAAGGCAGCTGAAGAAATGTCACCTGGAACCACAACTTCTTGAGCAGTGAAAGTTTGGCCACCAGAAATACGAATTTCCTTGCCATCTACCTGAAGCTGACCACCAAACTGCTGAATCATATCTTCCGTATGGTTACGTGTTTTTTCCTTCTCGATGATAACAGATTCGCCATCAGCTTGAAGAGCTGCAAAAATAAGGGCAGATTTAACCTGAGCAGAGGCCACAGGCAATAGGTAATGAATAGGTTTAAGAGACTTGCTACCATGCATTTTCAAAGGTGGCAAATCGCGGTCCGTCTGACCTGATACCTCTACACCCATCTGACGCAAGGGAATGGTCACACGGTCCATAGGGCGTTTTGAAAGGGAATCATCCCCAAACATCTCTACATCAAAATCTTGACCAGCGAGCACACCTGAAATCAAGCGAATGGATGTTCCAGAGTTACCCATGTCCAATTTGTTTTGAGGAGCCTTGAGACCATCAAAACCAACACCGTGAATGCGAACCACATCACCGTCATCCTCGATAGTCACACCCAGATCACGAAAGACCTGCATGGTTGAGAGGACATCCTCACCTCGTAAAATATCACGAACAGTTGTCACACCTTTAGCAAGACTTCCGAACATAATCGAACGGTGACTGATTGACTTGTCACCAGGGATACGCAAGCTGCCATGAAGACCTTGTGCCTTGGTTTCTAGTTTCATAGGTTACTCCTGAAAATTTTATAGTTGCTCTCATTATACCATAATTAAAAGCCTAACCATAGACTGAATTGTCAAAATATTCACTCTCTAGTATTAGTATACTTTTCTCTTAGAAAGGCAACTGCCTCTTGAACACGGTTCCGAATTAAGTTAGCAGACTCCTCCAAAAGACGATCTTCCTCAGCCGACAAAGACAAGTGAACAGGAGCAACCACCCCTTGACGTCCTAAAATAACTGGATAGCCAAGGTAGGTCTGATAGGCTGCTTGATAGCTAGATACCGCCACTTCTTCTTGAGCATCAGAAAGGATAATGTCCACTAAACGAAGAGCAGCACTGGCAATGCCGTATGAAGTATAGCCCTTACCATAAAAGACCTTGTGGCCACCCTTCATAGAAGCCATAAAAAGATTTTGACGCTCTTCTTCACTGGTCAATGCTGTAATATCTTGACCTTTGACCTTGACTTGACTCCAGGCTGTAAATTGGGAATTCCCATGTTCGCCAAGATTGTAGCCGGATACTGATTTTGGATTGACTGATAAATCATCTCCTACCGCTGCCTTCATTCTAGCTGTATCGAGTAGAGTCCCTGTCCCAATCACACGTTCTCTTGGCCAACCTGTGAACTCTTGATAGAGGGCTGATACGGCATCTACAGGGTTTGAGATAACCAAGAGTATGCCTTTAAAATCCAATTTTTTGAGTTCCTGAGAAACCTGATAAACAGCTTCTCGGGTAAATGGAAATTCAGCAAAACGGTCCTCACCGGCATTATGCTGTAACTGAATATTTCCAAGGGATGAAATAATCACATCAGCATCTTCAAGTGCTGCATAATCATTAACCACGATGTTGGCATAGCTAGGCAGATTGGCCATAGCATCTTTAAAATCCTGGGCATCCGCCTCAGCCTTTTTCTCATTGATATCTATAAAGACATAACTATCAGCTAAACCTTGAGCAATAGCTCCATGAGCTACCGCAGCTCCAACATTTCCCATACCAATAATTCCAATTTTACGAGCCATCATTTTCCTCCTTAATATTTGATCTTCATTCTTAGACAATCTCTTTTGAATGCAGAAAAGGGCCTGTCAACTGACACACCCTCTCTGATTAGCTATTCAATTCTTGCAAAGGTTTGAAGATGATACGTTCAATATCATTCAAATAAACAGACAAGCCTTGTTGTGCAGCCAAGTATTCTTTCAAAAGGGCATTAGCTTCCACTTTTTGCCCCAATTCTTGAACAGCTGCTTGTTCTTCTGCTGTTGGCATTGTACCAGCTTGCATTTTAGCATAGAAATCCTCTTGGAAATCAGTGAACTCTTTGAAAAGAGCACTAGCCTCAGCATCAGCTGCGATAGCTTCTTTTTTCTCTACCAAAGTTTTGTACTCAGGAAGGGCACGAATGCCACGTTCCAACTCATTTGCTAAATCATAAATATTTGTCATTTTATTCTCCTAGGCGATCACCACATGATAGTCTGTATTGGCTTCAATAACAGTCTTAGCATGTGTACGATCTTTTTCATTTTTAAAAGTAATTTGAAGGATACCATGAATATCCTCGCGATTTTCTTCATTGATACGAAGGTTAACCAAAGACGTTCCTCGCAACAATTCCATAATGCTAAGGATAACGTCCTCACGGTCGGGCACATCCACGAAAATATCGAAGGCACTTTCCACGCCACCCTTTTTGTGGATTTCCATCTCTTTACGCTTCTTACGACCATTGTCAAAGAACTCCCAAATGGCATTCTCATCCTCAGCCTTAATCAAGTCAGCCACATGGTCCAAACGTTTTTTGAAATCTTCAATACGATCCAAGACAGCAGGCCCATTAGTCATGAGAATGGAAGCCCACATACCCGGTTCACTCTCAGCAATACGGGTCATATCTCGGAACCCCCCAGCCGCAAAGTGATTGGTCATCTCATGGGCCTGAGCATAATCAGCCGCCTGTTCCATAAGACCAGAAGCTAAAAGGTGGGGAAAATGACTGATTTGACTGGTTACACGGTCGTGTTCAGCCGCATCAATCTCCACAAAACGTGACTTAAGCCCAGACAAGATGTCCTTAAGCTCTGGGATAGTTGTCTCTCTTGTCAGACTTGTCGGTGTGAAAATATAATAGGCATTTTCAAAAAGCGTCACGTCGGCTGCAATAGCCCCTGATTTATGGGAACCAGCCATAGGGTGGGAACCTACAAACTGAACATTTTTACCTGTTAGGTAACGTTCAGCTGCCTCAACGATATCCAACTTAGTAGACCCTGCATCTGTGATGATGACATTATCTTTGAGATCCAAGTCAGCCAATTCGTGCAAGTAGGCCACAGTTTGCTTAATTGGCACTGCAAGGATAATCACATCAGCAAGTGGGGCAAACTCTTTGAAATCACTGGTTGCACGGTCAACGATACCACGCTCAAGCGCAATATTTCGAGAATAGTCAGAGCGATTATATCCAAGAATCTCATAATCAGGGTGGTCTCTTTTAATCCCTAAAGCCAAGGAACCACCAATTAAGCCCAATCCTGCGATATAAATTGTTTTCTTACTCATTACTACTCCCATCTATTGTCTGATGCTGCTTAAAAGTTTTTCACATAGTCACGATGACGTGCTACCGCTTCTTTCAATTCTTCCATGTTATCGGAAGAGAATTTGTCCAAGATTTCATTAGCTAGGACTGTAGCAACTACGGATTCCATAACAACACCTGCTGCCGGCAAGGCCGTTGGATCTGAACGCTCAACTGTTGCCTTGTAAGGTTCGTGTGTTTCGATATCTACTGACATCAAAGGCTTGTAAAGGGTTGGTATGGGTTTCATAACCCCACGCACCACAATCGGTTGTCCATTGGTCATACCACCTTCGAAACCACCAAGATTGTTAGTGCGACGTGTATAACCATCCTCTTCATTCCAGAGAATCTCGTCCATCACTTGGGAGCCCTTGAGGTAGCCATCTTTGAAACCAAGACCAAATTCCACACCCTTGAAGGCATTGATGGATACAACTGCTTGAGCAATCTTAGCATCAAGTTTTGTATCCCATTGCACATAAGAACCAAGACCAACAGGAACGCCACCAACGACAGTTTCAACGACACCACCGATTGTGTCTCCCTCTTTTTTGATTTGATCAATGTAGTCTTTAATCTCTTGTTCACGTTCTTGGTTAACAACTGAAATCTCTGATTGTTGAGCCAATTCCTTGATTTGAGCTACCGTCAAATTCTCAGGCACATCAATTTCCTTACCACCAAAGACAACAACATGGTTAGCAATTTCAATATCGAGCTCAGCCAAGATACGTTTAGCGACAGCACCTACTGCCACACGCATAGTTGTTTCACGCGCACTAGAACGCTCCAAGGAATTACGCAAATCATCGAAACGGTATTTCATTCCACCAACCAAGTCAGCATGTCCTGGACGTGGGTGAGTGATTTTACGTTTGGTTTTCAAACGGTCTTCAATGTCTTCCACAGCCATGATGTCCAACCATTTTTGATGGTCCTTATTGATAACATGAAGGGTGATTGGAGCCCCTGTTGTTTTCCCATGACGCACACCAGAAGTGATTTCAACCTTATCAGACTCAATTTTCATACGGCCACCACGACCATAACCACCTTGGCGACGTTTCAAATCATCATTGATATCTTCAGCCGTCAAGGGAAGACCAGCTGGAACACCTTCGATAATTGCTGTTAAACGTGGGCCGTGAGACTCACCTGCTGTTAAATATCTCATTTATTTCTCCAAGTACTCTTTCATTTCGACTAAAGGAATCTGATTGATAGCTGCCTTACCAATCTCTGGAACGATAACTGTCTTAATGCTATTGCCACGAGCTTTTTTGTCATGTGTGAGGGCTGTATAGAGCTCTTCAACACGCCATGGCTCATAGTCTACTGGCAAGCCAAATTTGACACACATCTCAGCGATTTGACGTGTGATCCCCTTAGGCATCAGACCTTTTTCCTCAGCAACTCGTGAAATCTGAACCATTCCGATAGCTACCGCTTCACCGTGCATGACTTTACCGTAACCAGCTGTTTGTTCAACGGCATGCCCAATCGTATGACCAAAGTTTAGGTACATACGGACACCACCTTCAAACTCATCTTCAACCACAATTTTACGCTTAACGTTACATGAACGGTAAATAATGGTTTCTGAGTTTTCTAGGATACTGTGAACCGAACCATCAATGCTTTCAAGAAGCTGCCAAAGCTCAGGATCATCAATCAAACCGTATTTGACAACCTCACCCATACCTTCGATCAATTCACGTTTACCAAGTGTTTCAAGGACATTAGGGTCAATCAAAACCCCATCAGGCTGAGCAAAAGTTCCCACGATATTTTTAGCAAATGGTGTGTTCACACCCGTCTTACCACCAATAGATGAATCCACTTGGGCAGTTAGACTGGTTGGAACCTGAACGAAGTGAATGCCACGCATATAAGTTGAAGCAACAAAGCCTGCTAAGTCTCCAACAACGCCACCACCAAGAGCAACAATGCCATCACTACGAGTCATGCCATTCTTAATCAAAAACTCATAAGCCTTGTTAACAGTCTTAAGATTTTTACTCGCTTCACCTTCTAGGAAATCAAAAACGACAACCTCAAAACCTTCGTGCTCCAGGCTAAGCTTAACTTTTTCTGCATATAGAGCTCCCACATGATTGTCCGTAATAAGGGCAATCTTTTGTGGTTCCCAAAGTGACTTCACCCATTGACCGACAGTCTTAAGGGCTCCTTTTTCAATAATAATGTCATAAGGGTTATGTGTTAAATTTACCTCTAGTTTCATAGTCGTCCCCTCCTAGCTATTGTATATATTTTCTAATTCCTGCCAAATGGCGTCTGTTGGCATGTCCTTGCCTGTCCACAATTTAAAGGCACCTGCTGCTTGATGAAGCAACATGCCAAGTCCGTTCACAGCCTCTATTCCCTGTTTTCTAGCCAAGGCCAAGAAAGGTGTTTCAAAAGGCTGATAAATGATATCAGCAACCAAGAGTCCCTTAGGAAATTTTGTATCTGTAGGAATAGGCAAGGATGCACCATCCATACCTACACTCGTCGCATTCACCAATAAACTAGCCTGGCCTAGTTCCTCTTGAAAATACTTAAGATCATTTAAAGCATGAAACTCCAAGTGGCAAGTTGCCTGTTCAAGTAAGGCTTTAAAGCTCTCTTTTGCCTTATCCAATGACTGAGGGCGAACATAGACACTAACTTTTTTGGCACCATCAAGAACTGCCTGCGTCACAATAGCTTTAGCCGCACCACCAGCACCCAAAATCATCAGATGGGCATCTTTAGGGCTAAAGTTCTTTAGACTAGCAAAAAAGCCAAAACCGTCCGTATTATGACCAATCAAACGCCCATCACAATTAACAACTGTATTGACAGCACCAATCAGTTGAGCTGCAGGACTAATCTCATCCAAAAAAGGAATAACTGCTTCCTTATATGGCATGGACAAATTGATACCGAACATGTCGTAACGTCTAATATTTTCAACTGTCTCGGCTAGGTCTGATTCCGGAATCTCCCAGGCCACATAAATACCATTAACTTGTGTCTTCTCAAAGGCCGAATTATGAATGAATGGCGAAATCGAATGCTTGATAGGATTGGCAACAACAGCTGCTAGGCGTGTGTGTCCATCAATCTGCATCCAAAAACTCCCTGATTCTACGCATGTCTGCTAAACTAATTTGTCCTGGAGCACTTGCATTATCAAGACTGGCAAAGGTCCATGATGACCCTATCAAGTCGCCCGCAAAACGTGACAAACGACCTAGTTTACCCATTGACATGGTCACAAACTCCTGCTCAGGATTAAAGGCCTTAAAGCCACGTGTGAAGTTCATAAGGTCGAGAACATCCTGCTCATGCTTAGGCATAACTGCCACCTTAACCACTCGTGGTGTCAAGTTTGCCATCTCAGACAAAAGTTCCATAAGGTTTTCAGGTGTCTCCTCAAAGTTATGATAAGACAAAACCAAGTTTGAAAATTCGAGCATTTGATCAAAGACAGCCTTACGTGTGAAATACTCAAAATCAATATAATCTGGCGAATAAATCGCAGCTACATCCTTAATCAGTGCGACATATTCTGCATCCGTTAACTCAAGCCTACCACCCTCACGCGTTGTACGGATGGTAAAGACAATCTCAAAGCCTGCGAATTTCTCGAAAATAGCCGGAGCAACCGTTAAGATACTATCCTTATCTAAAAAATCTGCACGCCATTCAATAATGTCTGCCCCCTCAAAACGAGACAGTTCAAGCGCTTGTGCCTCCTCTAAACTAGTTGGCATAATCGGAACTACAATTTTCATTTATTTACCTTTATTGTGTATACTTTCAAATAATTTGATGTTGGATCATTAGGATTGACGGTAAAATCCGCTGGTAATTGTTGCAGGTTAACGAAGTCCGCTGAAACATCTCCCAAGCCCTTACGTAGTTGTTTCTTAAACTGTTGCACTGTCATATTAGCAGCATTGGTACTTGCGATGATTGTCCCATGCTCTGATAAAATATCAAGACTTTGTGCAATTAACTTGTGGTAATCCTTATTTGCTGAGAAAGTACGTTTCTTATTTCGAGCAAAGCTTGGCGGATCGATGACGATAAGGTCATAAGATAAGCCTTTTTTCTTGGCATATTTGAAATAATCGAAGACATCCATCACGACCAAGCGATGATTTTCCATACTGAAGCCATTAGCTTCAAAATGAGCCGTCGATAATTCACGTGAACGCTTAGCCAAATCAACCGATGTCGTTTCAACCGCTCCTCCCATAGCTGCAGCCACTGAAAAAGCTGCCGTATAGGAGAACATATTCAAAACTGATTTCCCCAAAGCTAAGCCATTAACTAAACCATCACGCACTTCATGCTGATCAAGGAAAATCCCCGTCATTAGCCCATCATTGAGGAAAACTTCATAAGTTACCCCATTTTCTAAAATGGTGAAGGTATCAGTCGCCTCTTGCCCAAAAAGATGGTCTGATTCGAAATCAAGACCCTTGAAGCGGATTTTCTCATAGCCTCCCAAGACCTCAGGAAAGACCATTTGGAAAGCCTCTACAATATCATTTTTCAAGGAATAAACAAAGGCATTGTACCATGAAAAGAGGGCATAATCCCCATATAAATCAATTGTGAGACCACCAAAATCATCACCATCTTGGTTGAAAAGACGAAAAGCTGTCGTCAACTCATTATCATAATAGGATTGACGTTTGGCCTTAGCCCTTTCAAAAAGTCCTTGAAAATAAGTCACTGTCAATTGTTGTTTTTTAGGGGACAGAAACCATCCTATCCCCTTATTTTGACTTGACAAATAGCCCGTTCCTAAAAAGTCTTTGGATCGGCTATACAGATAAACCAACTGATTATTTTCAGTTATATTTGGAAAATCTTCGGCTAAAAGAAGCTGTTTTCCTTGTTTGATTTTTTTCTCCGCAAAGGGACTTACCGTCAATATACTCATGTTACTATTATACCAAAAAAATGCTATTATTTCTGTTTCGTGACTAGATTTTATCAATTATATGTCAAGGAATATCACACTCAATGGCAGTAAATTTTTGAGAGTCATTATCTTATTTGGTATAATGATTAAGATAATATAGAATCAAAGGAAGTATTACTTTGAAAAAAATTACTGAAGCCTTTTGGAAAGGAGTTTCATCAAGACTTGGATTTATCCTCTTGTTACTCTTCTTTTACTGGCTAAAAACCATATTCGCTTATTACGTCAACATTAATCTTGAGTTGGAAAGCAGATATCAGGTTATGCTTTCGCTGATCAACCCTATTCCACTAGGATTAATGCTTCTGGGTTTAGGACTATACTTCAAGAAACGACGTTTCTTTTACAGCATTACCATTGCTATCTATGTCATCCTTAACCTCTTACTTATTGCTAATGTGATATACTTTGGAGAGTTTACAGACTTCATCACTGTAAATACCATCCTAGCAAGTTCTAGTTCGGCAGCAGGACTAGGAGACTCAGCCAAGAACCTTCTTGAGCCAAGCTATCTTTTCTACCTGATTGATGTTCCTTTCTTCATCTATGCTGGTTTCAGGAAAAAGCTTAAAATGGACAGCAAGCCATTTAACAAACGAGCTAGTTTTGCCGTTACTGCACTGTCGACACTCCTTCTCTCAGTTAACCTCTTTTTAGCGGAAGTTAACCGTGGCGAGTTGTTGACACGTGGTTTCTCAAATAACTATATTGTTCGTGCTATGGGGCTCCCCTTCTTCACAGCCTATTCTGGTAACTTAACTTATCAGGCCTCACAGGCTCGTTCATCTGCAACAGCTGAGGATATGAAAAAGGTTGAAGCTTACGTTAAAGAGCATTACGCAGCACCTGATCCTAAGTATTACGGAATTGCTAAAGGAAGAAACGTCATCGTTATTCACCTGGAAAGCTTCCAACAGTTCCTCATTGACTACAAGCTCAAAGTAGACGGTCAAGACTATGAGGTTACACCATTCATCAATTCCATTTATCACTCAAATGAAACTCTAGCCTTTTCAAACTTCTTCCACCAAGTTAAATCAGGTAAAACTTCTGATGCTGAAACCTTGATGGAAACGTCTCTCTTTGGACTAAGCACAGGCTCATACATGGTAAACTATGGCGGTACCAATACAGCCTATGCTGCACCATCTATCCTAGCTCAAACAGGCGATTATACATCAGCTGTTTTCCATGGAAACACTGGATCCTTCTGGAATCGTAATAATACCTATAAACAATGGGGGTATAATTACTTCTTTGACTCATCAGCCTTCACTGAAAAAACTGATGAAAACTCCTTCCAGTATGGTCTAAATGACAAGTACATGTTCCCAGATTCCATCAAATATCTGGAACAAATGCAACAACCTTTCTACGTTAAATACCTTACAGTATCTAACCACTACCCATATACTTCTCTCTCAGGCGATGAAAAGGAACAAGGTTTCCCACTTGCCGAAACAAAAGACGAGACAGTCAACGGATATTTTGCAACAGCTAACTATCTTGACTCAGCAATCAAAGACTTCTTTGATTACCTCAAGGAAACCGGTCTTTACGATAACTCGATTATTGTCATGTACGGTGACCACTATGGTATCTCTGATACACGAAGCAGCAATCTTGCTGAACTTCTCGGTAAGAACCCTGAAACTTGGTCAAACTATGATAAAGCCATGCTTCAACGTGTTCCTTACATGATTCATATTCCAGGCTATACTGGTGGTGGTATCTCTAACACCTTTGGTGGTGAGGTTGATGCCCTTCCAACTCTCCTTCACGTTCTTGGAGTTGACACTAGCTCTTATATCCAGATGGGACAAGACCTCCTATCTCCCGATAATAAGCAAACCGTCGCATTTAGAACCTCAGGTCAATATGTTACTCCTCAATACACCAGCTACTCTGGTCGACTTTATAACACTCAAACAGGGGAAGAAATTACCAACCCTGATGAGACAACTAAAAAAGATAACGAAGCCATTCGTAAGGCAGTAGCAACTCAGCTTTCGATGAGTGACGCTGTTCAAACAGGTGACCTTCTTCGTTTCTATACGCCAAACGGTTTGAAGCATGTTGATTCTAGCAAGATTTCCTACACTAAACAGATGGATCAACTAAAAGAAATCAATAAAAAGCTGAAAGATAAATCAACCAGCCTCTACAAACAAAAAGGCAATAAATCAACAGCTGATCTATTCAAGACCCCATCTTACAAGGAACTACATCCTGCAGAATCTGAATCGAGCTCAAGTTCAAGTGAATCAGAGTCAAGTAGTTCTTCAACGGAACAACAATAAGCCTTAAAAGCAGTCCTGTTTGGACTGCCTTTTTTAGATTAAACAATTATCAATCGTACTTAACTGGAAAATCATAATCCTCATAGCACTCGCCTCAAACATATTTCTTGCTAGTTTGCTATAAGCGTGATTAAATAGTTTTTGTAAAAAAACTTATAAAGGAGAACAGATATGAATCCAATGGACCTATTTAACCAAGTAAAAGAAATGATCGAAAAGAAAGATTTCGAAGCTGCTAAAAAGTTTGTCGATGACAATAAAGATGATTTGGGCGAATACTTTGACCAAGCTAAGTCACTTGTTTCAGGTAACGAAATGGTTAGTGGAGCTTTAGACAAGATTAAAGGTCTATTCTAAGACGAAGTCCCCTAAATCAATAGGATTGAGGGGGCTTTTTATGTTTAGAGTTTCTATTTAGAGACAATGCATAACACAATCTAAGATTCTTTAGAAACACAAAAAAGAGATTCCTAAGGAACCTCTTTTTATTCTATATGACTATAGAATTATTTTTTCAAGTTATCTTCCTATTATATACCATCTAAAAATAGAGCTATGTTAAGACCAGTTTTTTATCAATTTACTGGATATGATACAAACATGGGCAAGCTGAATAATTTTTAGGGGTAACAAAAAAGGTATTAAATTTATGAGTTCAGCAGGCAAGAAAATAGCACCTTATTGGGTGCTATTTTTATATTATGACATTAAGGCAGATGTTTACTAAAAGCTAACAACCGTATATACATTGTCTATGCTTAGCAATTTTCTTCATTACTTTTTATTTGTTTTATGTTTAGGATCTATACGGGTTATATTAAAATAGTTTTCACTATTGTAATATCCAAACACTCTAAATTGAGTACGATCTTTCCCGTAATGTATAACATCCTCATTATTGATGTCTTGTCTTACTCCACCTTTTGTTCTCAAATACAGTTTATCTACCTCAGTTATCGTTAATTTTTCTCCAATAGTTTGACTGATGAAGTTGTGTAAGGCTCTCAGATCTGCAGGCTTCAAGTCTTTAAAGGCGAAATTATTGTCTAATTGCCGACTAATTGAGATTTTAAAAGGAATATCTTGTAAAGCCGTTAGCGAAGCGCCCTTACTGGAGTGAGCTTTATTATTTTCGGTTAGTTTCCTCAAGAGTTAATCTCCAATATAAATTGAACGATAATATTTTTTCATATCTTCAGCATCAATTGCTTTATTACTAGGTTCTATTTCATTTAGACCTTCTCGAGCATTTTTCCACGGATCTTCACTGTGAGTTAATGCCTCTAATTCATTAGCAGACTTATCACCATATGTAAGCCATACAGACTCTAGCAATTCCAATGTTTTACTGTCAAATAGTTTTGAATTATCTTCTTTTTGTTCAATATCATTCCAGCCATACTCTCTATATTTGTTATATAATTCCGGAGAGACAGGGCCATGGACCCACGCTTGGAAAACTGTATCAGATATAAGAGAAGCATTAAATAATGCATAACCCCAAGCTACAAAATAATAAGAAAGTTTTTGTAATTTTTTAGGAGTCATTGCTTCTTTAGATAAAAACCAATCAGAAATATTAAAAATACTATATTTTTCCATCTCTTTTCTACTCCTTTCTAAAAAAATTGTAACAGCTTGATATACTTATGTCAATTTTTTTTCGCTTTTAAATTAAGTTAAAACATAGTTTTTTTAAAATATATTTTCCAAATTATGCATATCCAATGAATGAAGCACCAAATCCCGATACTTCCAAGTTGATACTAAGTAATCTAGTAACTCTTTATCTTCTACTTTAAAATCCAATAGGAGCAATAACTTAACTTTGTATTCATTCTTTAGTATCGGTACACTATAAGCCACCTTTACCCAATGTTCAAAACCTAGTTTAGTTTCTTCAATACTCATAAGTTCAATATTTAAAATGTTCATTTTCTTCCTCCTACTTATCTATTCGTAAAAGATTTCTAAAATATCAAAAATCGCCCTAGTTTTATCCTAGAGCGATTATTTTTGTGTGTGGGGTAATCTATTATAAGCTATTAGACGGCGAATATAGGACTTTCAGGGCTATTCTACCGTGCCCAAAAGGCTGATCTGGTAAGTAAGAATGGCTTAGCGGCTCGATAATGAAGATTTTACAAGTGTAGTCGGAACTACGGTTGTTAACTCCTCCATTTTTGCATTACTAACCAACAAACCTATGATATACCTCCATATTAGGCAATTGTAGAAACACGCTCAATTTTCTTCCTAGTCATTGATACCTCCTAAATTATCAACCTAATAACTCTAGCCATTCACTTTTAGAAATTGTAACATAAGGTTGGTATGGTGTATGATACAAAGGCTCTAAACCTTTTTTAGCTCTAATATAATCCGCCTTATCCTCATGAGTAGGAAAGTATAAGACCTCTGTTCTATCTTCATTCAGGGTACGATTACACCAATCATCAATAATAACTGACACTTCCCACTCACGCCACTTTTTTAGATTTTCCAAAAGTTCAGCATCACTAAATAGCTCGCCATCAATTTGAAAAAACTCCCCTAAATCATTATTACCCTCAACAATGATAAACTCAGGTAAGTCCTTGCTACTTAATAAATCCTTTAGTTCTTGTAACTCTTTGATCTCCTTTAGATACTTCCTCAATTTCCAACCTCAATTCTTCAATTTGTCTAACTACTCCAAAAATTTCATGGGTTTTATAAGATTGTTCAAGTATTGCCTTTGCTGCTTGAGTTCTTATGAACGGGTTAACCTTGGTATTTAGCATAATGTCACTAAGTACAGTAACGGCATTAGACGATGCTAGATATAGCATTTGAGTTGTTTTATCCATCATCTCATCTTGCTTTATCCTCAATGTCTTTTTAACTGCTGCAACTTTAAGATACTTATGACCTGTTGCCCTTGATACTCCTGCTTTTTGGCACGCTTTTTCAATAGTCGGCTCGGTCAGCATGGCATCTATAAACTTGATCTGCTTTGTTGTAAGGCTGTTTTTATCATTTCTCGCCATCTGTTACCTCCAAACAAAAATAAAGGGGGGTGTCAGTCATGTTTTTACTCCTTTATTTGAATTAATTATAATCCGAATGCCCCTAGTACGTTGATTTTACTAGGTTTTTAGGTTGTATTCTCTAAAATACTACCCTTTTTGTTACCCCTGGGGCGATTTTTCACCCCATGAGAAGTGTCTATTTTCGTTTAGGTTTGTAAATTAGTTCTTTATTGCATAACATCACATTGATACAACTAATAGTATTATACAAACTAGAAAACACACCTTCCGTCTGCTCCTTGGAGTAACTCCCCCCCTCCATATTTATTATTCTCCTTCAAAATGGTTAACACGATTCACAAAAAACGCCAAATCAGCTTTTGGATCTAAATAGCGGTATTGATTGCCCGTGTAAGCGACTGTACCACTGGAGATATGAGGGTTATTTACTCTGCTATATTCTGGCGCCGTATTCAAGCGGTCAAATAACTCTTCAATCCCTGTTTCTCTTACCTCATCCGCCAGTCTTTTAGCAGTATTTTTGTAATTTTCGTTATAATTCGCAATAAGTTCCAAAAGCTCAATAGATTTCGTTTTGATTTCTTGACGCTGACGCTTCACTGTTTCATCTTGCTCTAATGCTGTTTCTAAATAACCTGAGGCATTGATTTTTCTAGCGTCTGCTACGATTGAGTCAAACCGTTCTTTCTCAAGTTTTGTTCTTTGGGCTTTCATATCAGCAATATACTTTTCTTTTGCATTGATAGCTTGAAAATCTTCAAATGTTTGTATATCCGCTTTCTTGGATTTAATAGCTTCAACTTCTTTCTCTGCTTTCTCAATTTCCTCATCAAAGCGATCAAAAATCTCTAATTGAGTCCGTACTTTGTCCATCTGGTTTTTTACTTCTTGCAATGTTGGCATTTCTTTTTCCTCCATCCTTTCCAAAAACAAAAGAGGCATAGCCAAAATAGATTACTCTACTTTATGCTATACCTCTGATTTTTTCAGTCAGTATTCTTTTTTATATTGTGTTGTTTTAGATACCACGCTGGAGACAATCTCGCCATCTTGTATTTTTAGCGTTATGCTTCCAAACTTCGGAATCTCTAACAGTTTAATTCTACCATAATTTCTAAAATAAATAAAGCCATCTTGCATTTCCATTTACTTGTCCTTTCATCTGTTCCTTGGAATAACTAACCTCCTCATTCGACGGTTGCCATAAAATCATTTATTTCTTTTTCAAAATCTTTTTTTGCTTTCCCAATAACGATGATAAAAAAATTTAGCTTTCATACTCATATCCTTTTCTTAAATTCTCATATTCAACTCTAAACGTGACTTCTTTTTCATTGCATTTGCCCAATCTTATATCTGTCAATCTTAAATCGGGATTTTCTACTAGCCATTCACTCAGACTTTCTAAAGCTACTGTCAATTCTTTTGCGGTTACGAAATTCATTTTTACTCCTTTATTTTAGAAAGGTACATAGGTCACCTTACCTGTGTACCTACCTGTGTACCCTATGCACTTATTATGGACCTTGTTTCCTGGTACACGACTAGTACACTAGAGTACACAACCACTGGTGTACCCTGTTATCCTTAGAATACCAAGGGATTTCATAAGGGGGTACACAAGGAACACCACTTTCTATATAATAGTAATTATTTTTTTATCTTTATTATTTTTTTACTTTTCAACCCTCAGTAAAGTTATGTACCTTGTGTACCGTTATGCTTAAATCATTGATACTACTGTGTTTAAGCGGTTCACTACTAGTTGTGTACTAGTTATGTACCTTGTGTACCTTCAAGTTCTTCAAAAGTTGAAAAATCTACTCTTAATTCTCTTTCTTCTTCCTTGGTAACAAAAGTATCAAATCGTTTTTGATTGCCAACTACATATCCACTGACAAGTTTACCGTCTAGTTTTTTTCTTTTTCTCTCTACTCCAATAGTGGTCAATGCTTTTCCTGCCTCATTGTTATTTTTTCCATAAGTTTCTTTGTAAAGTTCATTGATTATATAATCTCCTGTTTTTAAGACAAAATCAGTCTTTTGTAGTAGATTTATCAAAGTCAACTGGAAATCATCAAGGTTTTCTTCACCGTTATAAACTTCAACATTTTTCCAGACAAATTTCTGTTCTTGTTCGTTGAAATAATCAAGGCTGGATAGCAAGAAACCAATACATCCCTCGATTCTTGGAGATTTATCTGGTAGTGTAAATACCTCCCAATATTCGGCAAACGCTTCTTCACGCTCCAAGTCAGTTTCTCCTACTGGTCTATCCTTATACTGGATCAATACCTTGCGCCCGTTCATTTCATCTGAAAGAGATACATTCCTATTGGTATCAATACACAAAACACTAGAAAGTAATACCAGCCCTTGATTTCCTCCTACCATTCTGGCTACGTGTGTTTTTTCAGTTGCAATAATTTTCAAAACACGCTCAATCCTATCTCCAATAATATCCCCTTGCTCAGTAGCCAAAGCCATCTCTCCACCCGAAAACATAGCCCAAGCATTTAAAGCGTCAAATCCTTTTGATACTAGGTTGTCCAGTTCAACATCAATTTTATTAAACAATCCCGATAAGGCGGTATGCCGTAACCCTTTACCCGTTCTTACTCCAGACTTAGTTATAAAGAAATTAGTTTTACTTTTCAATCCACTAGCCACTTGTGCTATGTAGTATGTCTGTAATTGGGCATTGTGGAAACTATCGGGGTCTTCAATAACGTAGTGTAAAAATTTATTGGCAATCTCTTTACTACTCTTAGCAGTTTCAAAATCAACTTGATAATACTTAAAAAATGAAATCTCATTATTCAGAACGCATCTAGTCAGCGTGTGTTTCTCCAAATCAATAATAAAATCATTACCAGCAATCTGAAATGGTTTTAGAACTCTGATTGGCTCGGTATGAAAATGTTTATCAATCCCCTTTAAAATATCTAGAATAAACTCTGTCCCATGTTTGAACCCGTAAAGATTAGCCAATCTTATATCATCAATCATCTTGGCCTGTCTATTATTTACATCATAAAGTTGCCCATTATAGAATACATACCGCCCTAAAAGATAATCAATCACCAGCTTAGCAAAAGGGGGAAAACTATTTTTGAAAGTTACTTTTATACTGTCATCTTTCTTAACTCGCTTCGTGGTAGCTGATACAAACTTTTCTTCTTTTCCATTTACATCTGTAGTATACATGATGTTACCAACTGGAATAGTTATTTCTTTACCTTGATATTTTAGATTATTTAAACTATCTAAGTGATAAATATCCGATAATTGCTTTTTATAATCAGCTTTCAATCTAGAACAACCAAAATCTACTTCAGTCCAATTTAATCTTATGATCTCATTTAATTTGTCTCTAATATTCAAATGCTACCCCCTTATAGAATTTTGTCGCTACTTCTAAAAAATATCTTGCTAGTTCTTTCCGCTTAACGATTGCAGAAAACAAGTCCACCAGCTGACTAAAACTGTACCCATTCACAAATAGCAGGCGGACAAAGAGTGAAGTCTCATACCTGGTATAAATGCCGTTACAAATTAGATCGAAAATCCAACCTTTTAACTCCACTCCAAGCCCCTGCCGTTGCTCTGTCAATTTGTTTACCTCTAAATCTGTCAGGAATGTCAGCAAGTCAGAACTAGCCAAAGCAATATCCAAATCTCTGATCAATTCCCAGCCCTCTACCGCCTTATTTTCGTCTTTAATCGACACATACAGGCCTTTGTATTGAAAACCCGTCAAAGCCTCATCTACAGGCTCATAATAGGTAAATTTGTAGTATTCTCCATTCTTCCAAACTTGAGTAGGATTTGACTTTAGAAAGCCAAATAAAGGTAATTTCTCAGTTTGCACAGTTAACTCTATTACTCTCATTACCCCTCCACACATCACTATCAATAATAAAAACTTCCACAATAGACCTCCTAACGTACCGTGAGAAAGGCAAGAATATCCGACCAAAGATAGAAAACCTTTTTACTGCTTTCATAAGGACTTTGCAACCTACGGAGTCCCATCCGTTCCCAATTATCCAAAGTAGCATAAGAAACTTTTAAACGTTTTGAGGCATCTTTTTTTGATACAATATCAACCCCGTCATAATGTTCTTTGTATAACTCAAACACCTTTTTTGCAAGTGATACTGTGATTTCTAAATGTGCTAGCTCATAACCTTTAGAATACGCCCCTGTCCCTAATTCAAACTTTTCTAAATCTATTTTTTCTAAATCAACATCAAGTTTCATGTTCCCCCTCCTAGTTATAATGCTTGTTCGCAAGCTGTATATAAGCGCCGTAGCGTTCTTGCACGTGGTCAGTGGTGTTTTCCTCTACCTTGTCAATTTGTGGGCTAATATCAAGCCCTATGAGGCTCTCATAGCGCCATAACTTCCAAACTAGATAAAACAAGATTGGGATGAGTATTAGAAATTCTGTTGGTGTTAGATTGAGTTCATTCATGTTATGTCCTCGCTTTGTAGTTTTTAATGTATAACTGTCTCACTTCATGTTCCATCTTTTGAAAAGCTTCTACTTCCTGGATAGATACTTTTTTATTGATAAAATCAACGATAAACTGAAAGAGGTTGGGGCATTCCTCCTTGATTTCAGTCATTACTTCATCAAATTCTGCTTGTGTCATGTTGTCTAAGTCTAGTGTCATTTTATTGCCTCCTCAAACTTCTCTATAAGACAACTTTTATTTGCTTTCTGAGTTCCATTTTTAGAGTTAAAAAGAATATCTTTTAAGGTTACAGTAGCCTCTAAAAACTCCTTTTCAGCATGCTCTATATACGCCTGTTGCTCTGCTTCGTTCTCAAAAAAGTGCTTAGCTTGGCGTTTAAAGAATGCTTTTCGCATAGCGTCCACTTCAAAAATACCCGGGCCGAAACGGATTCCCGTAGTGCTTTTAGAAACTGCCTCGATTTTATGGCTGTCATTCAATTCAGGAAGTTCAATCCAAAGTAAACGGGATAATTCTTCTTTGATAACCTTTGTCTGATTTGCCAATAACGAAAGTCTACTGAGCCCATTTTTTTCGCCAATCTCTTGCATTTCTGAGCTAATTCTGTCTATATATCTAGTTAAATTCTCGTATGTTGTTTCTGTCATGTTTTTTACCTTTTTTCTATGATGTATAATTGCCCTGATGGCCTTTTAATGTCGTTTCTTATACAGGATTGACACCACTCCAAACGCTGGGCGATTGCCCCAAGTTGGCGAACGCTTGGAAGCGGTGTCTAGTTTAAAGAGTTGGCGCTCTATGTTTTTTCAAAACCTAACCTATCCGCTTGCCTGCCATTAGTTGTTATTGATTGAATAGTTGATTTTTGTTATAGTGGAGATATAGAAAAATATCTATATTCTCGTTCTGTCGCTTGCTCTCCTCGACCAAAATTTGAGCAAGTGACTTTTTTGTTGTCGTTTTTAATCTTCATGTCTAGGTTTTCTATAAATCAGTTGACGGCTTTCCACTAACTCAGCGATCAAAGCTAGGTTATTGGCCGTATTTTCTATTAAGTCGTCAAGTACTGCTTTATTTTCAGGTAGTCCCATAGCTTCCGCCATGCTTACGGCATTATCTAGCCATGTTTTAAATTCTTTAAAGTTCATTTCTTTTCTCCTTTTTTGTTATCAATCCCCAGTGGTAAAGCACCACTTGAGAAATGTGTAGATGTAAAATAGTATTGCGATTGGGTCGCTCCTTTCTAATAATCCTTTGCTAACCATTCCATTACACTTGCGTAAATTCTTTTTGGCGCTTTATAATCCCCATTAAGAATTTTAGGAACTGTTCTAGGGGCAACCCCAATTTCAAAAGCAAATTCATAATTTTTTAATTGTAAATCAGCTTTTTTTCTACGCAAAGCCTTTGCTTGTTCTTGTGTAATAATCATTATTCTTTCTCCTTTCTTAAGTTTTATTCTCAATTCAAGAACAAATCGATTATATATTCTTATTTTAAGAATGTCAAGTGCTAAATATTCTTTTTTTGAGAATATTTTTTATAACCATTTTCTATTCACTGTGATATAATCTAACTACAAGAATCCAAAATAGGTAAGAAAAATTGAAAAATAAAGTAAATGAGTTAGAAGTTAAAAATAGATTGAAAGAATTAAGGGAAAAAGAAAATTTATCTCTAAATAAACTAAAGAAAATTTTAAAAGAAACTTATGATATTTCTGTTTCTGATAGCCAATTAATGTACTATGAAAATGGCACTAGAAAACCAAGAAATCAAAAAATATGGGATTCTTTAGCTAAACACTTTGGAGTATCGGTTGGCTATCTTCTTGGCTACGATAATAGCCCGTCAAAGATTTTTCTTAAGGAGTTAGAGGAACAAGCAGATCACTACTTAACAGATGAAGAAAAAGAGGAATTAAAAGCACGTCCAGAAGCAAAAAATTACTATCTAGACCTAGTGAGTTGGAGAATGCGTGATGAACAATTAGCGCAGTTGCAACAACAGGATAAAGAATTTGATAAAGATTTTATAAAATTTATAGAGAAATATTCTATCTATCTTTCAGATAATCAAATTAATCAAATCAAAGATCTAATGAAGTCAATGTCAAGTATCAATACCAAATATTTAAATGTAATAACGGCTGGGAGATACTTTGGACAAATGAAAGATGAGAAAGAAACTGAGTTCAAGGAATTGTTTAAATACAGTAAAACATGGCAAGAGGAATATTCCACAATGGAATACAATGAGAAGAATAATATTAAATAACTCTCCCACTCTCTATTGTGCAAAAACAGGGAAAATTGAAGAATAGAAAGCCGATTTTACAAACTAAAGCGCAAAAATGAGCGAAAGTGACAAATAGAAAGGAGAATAATGAGCGATAAAAGAAAGCAACTCTTAAGCTACCAAGCATTGATAGATAAGATGGTCGCAAATGGTATTCTGTTCAATATTTTTGATCAGAACACAGCCAAAAACATATTACAAACACGGAACTACTACTATAAAATATCGAGCTATCGAAAACTTTTCAATAAAGTAGATGGTAAATATAATATAGAATTTGCGACGTTAGCTGACCTGGCTGTAATTGATATGCAGATACGTTACTTCCTAATGGATGTTTGTCTGGACGTTGAACATAGTATCAAAACTGCTTTAATGGATGTTATAACGAAAAATCCAAAAGTTGATGGATACGATATAGTAAAGGATTATGCTGTCTATAACCCTATAGGATTTACAAATACTAAAAACGCTTTATCAAATAATCATTACCTAAAAAACGTTTATATCAAACATAAAAATGATATCCCTATATGGGTATTGATTGAAGTCATGGACTTTGGGAATCTATGCTACTTGGTTGAAATGTATTGTGATAAATATCCAAGTAATAAACGGCTAAAAAAAGCGAAGCAGTTAGGGAAATATGCTCGCCATATTCGTAACGCTTGCGCCCATAGCAATGTTATACTGGTGGATGTGTTAGAGCAAACACTATCCCCTTCAAGTTCTATTACTTCTCTTGCTTCTATGCTTAATATCTCTAGGGATATTATAAAATATCGTAAAATACATGATATATTTTCCCTCGTAGTATTGCATCGTGAATATTGTAGTAAAGCACTAGGAAAACAGCGTTTTAAAGAATTTATCAAAATTGCAAAACGTACTAAAAAACATGAAGATTACTACAAACAAAATACAAAAATTATAGAAATGTACAAAAATTTTGTTAAAACACTTGTAAAAATTTCTAAAAAGTGATATTATATTTTCCAATCGTAAAAGAAACCCTTTTGGGTTACACTGCTCTATGCCTGTATCTCTATATAGGTCAGGGTTACAACAAGAAAATAAGTGTATCAGCTTTTTAGTTGATACACTTTTTCTATTGCTCATATAAGCCCCATATCCGCCTTGTTCCCTAATCTGGTATTATTCACCGTCTGACTGCTTAAAATCTAAAATAAGGGGGTTCTCGTAGCCCCTCGCATGGTATAAACTCGAAACTTAACCTATCCGCTTGCCTGCTGATGGAAAGGTTCATATCATGAATATCAAACAAATTGCAAAGAAAAACGGTGCTACTGTGTACCGTGCTAGCGTTTATTTAGGCGTTGACCAACTAACGGGCAAAAAAGCCCGTACAACTGTGACAGCATCCACTAAAAAGGGCTGTAAGACAAAAGCCCGTGAGGCTGTGAATGCTTTTATAGCCAACGGATATACAGTTAAAGACAAGCCAACGATCACTACTTACAAAGAGCTTGCTAGTAGTTGGTGGGATAGTTACAAGAATACAGTTAAACCAAACACGCGCCAATCTATGGAAGGTTTGGTTAGAGTGCATCTATTGCCTGTATTTGGCGATTACAAGCTATCTAAACTTACTCCCTCTATTATTCAACAACAAGTAAATAAATGGGCTGACAAGGCTAATAGGGGCGAAAAAGGGGCATTTGCTAACTACTCCTTACTCCATAACATGAATAAGCGTATTTTGAAATATGGCGTAGCTATCCAGGTAATACAGTATAACCCCGCTAATGATGTCATTGTGCCACGTAAGCAACAAAAAGAAAAAGCACCCGTTAAGCATCTGAATAACAAAGAATTAAAACAATTCCTTGATTACCTCGCTACCCTAGATCAATCAAACTATGAAAATCTCTTTGATATTGTCCTTTATAAGACCTTGCTAGCTACTGGATGCCGTATAGGTGAGGCTCTAGCGCTTGAATGGGCTGATATTGATTTAGACAATGGTATTATCAGTATCAATAAAACACTTAACCGATATCAGGAAATAAACTCACCTAAATCAAGCGCTGGTTATCGTGATATACCGATTGACAATGCCACGTTACTTATGCTCAAGCAATACAAGAACCGTCAACAAGTTCAATCATGGCAGTTAGGGCGTACTGAAACAATTGTATTCTCTGTATTTACAGAAAAGTATGCTTATGCTTGTAATTTGAGAAAACGCCTAGATAAGCATTTTAAGGCTGCTGACGTGCCTAATGTATCATTTCATGGTTTCCGTCATACCCATACAACTATGATGCTCTACGCTAATACTAGTCCTAAAGATGTGCAACACAGACTAGGACACTCTAGCTTAATGATCACTGAAAATACTTACTGGCATACTAACCAAGAGAATGCAAAAAAAGCTGTCTCAAATTATGAAACAGCTATCAGTAATTTATAAAAAATAAGGGTGACCCATTTCTGGGCTACCCTCTTACTATATCAAAAATTAGTAGGGGTAGTAAAAAGGGTAGTAAATTTAAAAAAAGCACTAAGGGGAGGCGCCCCAAAGTGCTTATTCTAAAGGCTTTACAGCCCCTAATCTCCTAAAGAGATTATTTTTTCAAGTTGTAGAATGATTTCAAACCACGGTATTCTGCAACTTCACCAAGTTGGTCTTCGATACGAAGCAATTGGTTGTATTTAGCGATACGGTCAGTACGTGACAATGAACCTGTCTTGATTTGACCAGCGTTAGTTGCAACTGCGATATCAGCGATTGTTGAATCTTCAGTTTCACCTGAACGGTGTGATACTACTGCTGTGTATCCAGCTTCTTTCGCCATTTCGATAGCGTCGAAAGTTTCAGTCAAAGTACCGATTTGGTTAACTTTGATAAGGATTGAGTTAGCAGCGTGTTCTGCAATACCTTTTTCAAGGTAAGCTGTGTTAGTTACGAAGAAGTCGTCACCAACCAATTGAACTTTACCACCAAGACGTTCAGTAA
>ERZ781275.570-NODE-570-length-40527-cov-21.489746_pt1 | contig 40527 bp, 31 predicted proteins | sample MGYA00375853_ERZ781275 | MGnify/ENA primary metagenome ERZ781275 (study PRJEB29790, sample SAMN03653691) | human gut metagenome | host: Homo sapiens | place: USA: Dallas, Texas | collected 2012-07-23 | study: EMG produced TPA metagenomics assembly of the Gut...
TCAATTTCTAAGTTGTCCATAATATAAAAACTGTGTTAAACTACTTTTATTGTAGATTGACACAGTTTAGTTTACACTCTCTCGCCTGCACGCTTTTTTTGTCATCTAAATTTCTGATGATTTCCAATCGAACACGATGGTGTTGTCATCTTTGATATTGAAGCTCATACCTACCTTGATAATTTCCTTGCCGCTCATGGCAAAGGCATCGGCATAATGCTTGCTTTCTATCTGCTCAAGAGCCTCCTGGGCAGTCTTTCCAAACTTCAGCTCCATTACATAGATAGTATCGTCCGTCTCCATGGTTATATCAATTCTCCCCTTTGACGTATGTTGCTCCACTATAATCCTGAAATTCGTGAGCAAGGCAAAGATGATATACATCGTTTGCTGGTAATGCCCTTCGTAATGGGTGTTGTTGCAATAAGGCACAGTCTCCCAAAACGATTTCAGCAACTGTAATGCTTCGTCTATCTTGCGCTGTTTAATAAGCACCGACATCTTGGCGATGGTAGTATTACACATCGCAGTCTTTGAGGTCAGATAATGAGGCAACAAACTTCTGTACAATCCAACTCTTATTTCCTTGTTAGGAATGGCTAGGGTATAGAGTTCCGTTTCTTCATCATAATCCTTGATGGTGATGTAGCCACTCTGATAGAGCAGCGGCATGATGGTGGTCATGGTTTCCGTGGCAGCATCAAAGTCATCTTTTCCGGCTTCCATGCTCTCGCCCAGGTTCGCTGGCAGAAAGTTGAAATTGCGCATCATATTGATCAGATAAGTAGGAGTGCCTGATCCAAACCAGTAGGAATCAATCTTCTGCTTGGCAAAGCAGGTTAATAAGCTGAACGGATTATAAACGTCTGGAGAAGGCCATGTAAAATGATAGCCGTCATAATTATCCTTTAACTTAGCTAACGTCTGCTCATACGATAAGTTTAATTTTTCAGCAAGTGCATCTATGTCATTCCGCATTCCGTTCACCAGTTCATCTTCCGTAATTCCGCAAATGCCGGCATACGGCTCGTCCATACTGATATTGGTGATGTTGTTCAATTCGCTGAAGATGCTGAGCTGAGAGAATTTGGTGATGCCTGTGAGGAATACGAAGCGGAGCAATTTCTCGCATCCTTTTAGCGGACTGTAGAAATTGCGCATGGCGTTGCGAAGTTCTTCCAGTTTTTCATCCTCGTGCACCACATCAAGCAAAGGGGCATCATATTCGTCAATCAGTATTACCACTTGCTTGCCCGTTTCCCTATAGGCAGTCTGGATAAGTGAGATGAGGCGGACGTTGGCATCAACAGCCGGATTCGTAATGCCCCATTTCTGCTCTTGTTCTGCAAGTTGCAGGTCGAAATATCTTTCCAGCTGGGCTATCTCCATGTGTTTGCCCATGCTCATATCGAAATGCAGCACCGGATAGCTTATCCAATCCTTTTCTAGCTTTTCGATGGCGAGTCCTTTGAAAAGCTCCTTCTTTCCTTCAAAATAGCTCTTCATGGTAGTCAGCAGCAGCGACTTTCCGAAACGGCGTGGACGGCTCAGGAAGAAATAAGTACCATCAGTATGTGCCATACGATATACATATTCCGTCTTGTCAATGTAGAACTTATCTTCCACTCTGATTCGTTCGAAAGTTTGTAATCCTATCGGATATAGTTTTCTTGCCATAATTGCTCGCCTTTCTTTTAAGTGATATTCTCTTTGTTGGCAAAGATACGAATAAATGGTGAAACCACCAAATTAAAAACATCTTTTCTTCATTTATGCCCCTTATCTCATTTCCTTATACCTTTTATTTCTTTTCTCCCTTCTCTTATTTCTTTTCTCTCCTCCTTTTATTTCTTTTCAGGCTTCCTCTTATCTCCTTTCTTCCTTCTTGCTGTATTAATAATGGGTTAATCTCGGGAAAAGTCTTGGTTGATTATAGGATAAAATGTTCTTTAACCCTATTGAAATCTCCGTTCATCGACGTTGAACCGCGGTTCAGCGTCGATGAACGGAGATTTTATCTAAGTATAAATGTTTCTTTTCTTAGTTGAAAGAACTGTTTTAGTAGGTTAAAATCCTTGTTTTACCCCTCTTCTTGCTCTCATTCATTCGTTTTCTTGCTCTCATTCACCCGTTTTGTGAGGGTGTGTCATAAGCTTCTTAGGATATAGATAAGGCACGGATTACACGGATTTTCGCAGATTTCTTTTGATTTTCTTTGGCGGTTTCAATAAAAAAGCGTAACTTTGCGGCAATAAACTATAAAATGAATAATGACTATGATGGGAATATTACAAGTTGCCTCTTATTTATACAAGCGCTATATGGATGATTTTGGCGTTCGTATTGATGAAATGAAGTTGCATAAGCTACTTTATTTCACGCAGCGTGAGTGCTTGATTCAAAAGGGCGAGCCTATGTTTGATGCACAATTTGAGGCTTGGAAATATGGTCCTGTCATGGTTCAGATTCGCCAGCATTATAAAAATGATTCTCTCCCAGAATTGATGGATAAAGAGCAGGTTGTACAATATGAGCCAGTGTTTGATATGGTGTTTAAAACTTATGCTCCACAGAAGTCTTGGAGTTTGAGTACTTTAACGCATGGAGAGTTTTCTTGGAAACACGCAAGAGAAGGCATTGATGAACAGGATTCATCTGAGGTAGAGATGAAAACAGAAGACATTATGGTTGATGCCAACAGGGTTCGTGAAAGACGAGCAGTTTTGCGTCAATTAAATCTTTATACTGCATAAACCATGAGAATAACTGAGGAACAAATGGCTTTGATACATTCTCTTCGTTGTGAACGGCTGGCTTCTAATGAAGAGAATTTGCGATTGATTGATTCTTTCTATAGCACTCGAAACAACAATGTTGCGGATGCTTTGCTGAATGAGGCCTATCAAGAAGATGAGTCTGGTGTTGTTGCCTATTATGTGGTGAAAGATAGCGATGCTAATGTGTTGTTCTTCTTTTCTTTGAAGTGTGGATTGTTGTTTGATGAATTCATAGAAGGAGAAAAATTGACTAGGCTCAAGGAACTTTGTTCTACTTTGTCTGAAAAGCTGAATGGGGGAAACGTGCCAGAAGAAGATAGGGATGGATTGAAAGCCATTTTGGAATCTGTTAGGGCAAAAAAAGGATTGAAGAAAGATGAAGTGGCTCGTATCCTTCATACTACAACAGATTCTCAGGAAATCAATTCTATTTTCGACAAAAACATCAAGAATGTGGGCAAAACCTTTGCTGGTGTGGAGATTGTGCATTTCTGTGCCAATGATGATTGTCGTGAAGTTTGGGATAAATATAATCTTGACCAAAGTCTGGGAGCAATCGTCTTTTGGCATTTTATCGTTCCTTTGATTTTTGAGTTGAGAAAGATTGTTGGTTGTGAATATCTTTTCTTATTTGCTGCTGATTGTGACCCTGATGAGCATCTTGTGAACTATTATAGCCAAAAGTTGAAATTTAAGAAAGCAGACGAGCATAGTGCTGCAATGCCGATTTATGATTTTACATGTAAGTTCATGTATCAAGAAATTGCGGAATTAGAAAAGAAGCGAATGAAGTTCTATGAGAACTTTAATCATGATGAAGATGCTGTCTAATCTTTTCTGACTGCATCAGGTCATAAAGAACTGGGGCAAAATCATATTGTTTTTTAAACCAGATCACTGCTGTCCCGTTTAGAAATCATCGGGTTAAATAGGCTAGGATACCATATGAGTGCAAAGGTACAAAATTAAATAGAATACCCAATTTCTAGAGCATAAAATATTGGATATTAATAACTTATATAATAATCGTCCAGACTAAACGGGACACTAATGCAGATTTGAGTGAAGCTAAGAAACAAGAAATCCACAGCTGGCTTGAGTGCCTGCTGTGGATTCTCTGTTTTATATTAAAGTGTAAGATTCTATAATACTGTCGTACTGATTAATCGTAATGGCATCGCCTTGTAACGGCCGGTGTTATTTCCATTACTACCACTCACGAAACGTACGTTTGATATACCTTTCTTCGAGTTGTATATATCGAAATAGTTATACCAGAAACCATATTCCGGACTTTTTCCACTGAATCCTTGTGTTCCAGAGACTAGTGTTTTGGTCCAAAAGACCACGTGCATTGGATATTTATGGCTTTCACCTTCCAGATATCCTCCGTATGGCAGATAGATGGTTTTCAACTCAGAGCTTGTTGTATTCATAAATGTACAATAGTACGATTCTCCAAGAGCAGTATGGCGTACCTCTGTTTTAAGTGTATCATTCGCAATCAAGTCCTCAAAGACAGATTTATCTGGTATTTCGAAGCCTTCAGGTGACAGTTCTGAGGACAGGTTTCCCTTCGTAGCATCTGGAGAAGTCTTATTTTCAGAAATCTTGAAGTATCCACCGATGGCACCTTTGTTGTTTTTGAACTCATTGATGTCTGGCACATAAGGACTATTATCGGTAGCACCCAGATTACGGTCAAGCATAATGTAGGTATGGGCTTTTCCCTTTACCTTCACTACACCATAATAGAACATACCTGTTACCTTAAGATTGACATCACCACCCTCTGTTAATTCGTATTTGTTTGCCATTTCATCTGTTATCTCATGGAAGATACCAGTATGATAAACAGTGTAGGTGATGTTGATTCCATCTGCATTTGTTATCGTAAAGGTGCCTTTCCAAAGATTATAATTATTATCGCTATTACCATTCAACGTCACTTTCCAGTATTTTCCGTCAGCGCTAACAGTGAAATGGCCATCGGTATATGTCTGAACATCCCCTGGCAGTTTATCCCCTGTCATTTTAGGTATCTTATAACTGTAGGCATTCTTACCTACAGTAAAATGAAGACCATCATTTCTTTTTACGTTTTGCATTTGATCTGGTCTGATTCCTTTAACGTCATTATCCAACCAGGCAAAATAGTCCGATTGATACGGACTGTCATCTTTTAACATGATGACTTTTCGCTTAGGGTCGTCTCTCATGAAATCGAAGCCCGCCTGAGTTATCTTCACATCAAGCTTGAGATCACCAGAAGATATCGTAACCGTTCCTGTTCTTGGGGTTTCATCAGTGTTTGGATCCAGCGTAAACTTCAGAACATATTTCTTTCCAGAAGAAGACGTTTTTGTTTCTGGAATTTCTGATTCTGATGTCTGTGGATTACTCTTAATCCAGCTATCTTCAGAATTGATTTCTATTCCATATAGCTTGCCGTCAGCACTTGTTGCAGAAGAGAGTGTGGTGACTAAAGTGATTGTTGCTTTTACATCTTCAGTTGCTATAGCAGCTGTCGCGTTTACTGATTGATCATCACATACGCCAAGTTCATAATCCTTGCAGGCGATCATCCTGGTGATGGCAGGATTGTCATCAACGATTTCTGCCTCTATTCTGTTTTCTGGTTGTGCCTTGATGGCTTCGTCCAAAGTCTTAAAACCATAATCATTCACCTTGGTAACGGTGATGGTATAGTTATGGTTTCTCAAGAGGGCAAACTGAGAGCTCTTGTCTTTATTATAAAGACCAACTTTATAGTAACCTTCTACAGCCTTCTTGGTAGTAGCATCAACATATTCAGCCTTGATGATAATGTTTGCTTGACCAATAGATGTCTCGTTTACAGCAACAACTCTGCTTGAGCCAGTGCCAACATTTTTACTACAGAATTCTGTAGTTGTTGCCAACCCTTCATCTGTTGGCTCTTTATAGTCTTTTGGAGCAATAGCAGTTTTCTTCGCTGTATTATTGATGATAAGCCCTGCGCTTTCTTCAGGAAAGATACCCTTAATGCCTTCAGCAACTTTGAGGGTAATCTTGGCATTAGAGCGAAGAAGCGAAATCTTGGCAGTCTCAGGAGTTAGCAAATCGGTAATCTTGATGCTACCCCAACAAACTGGCTCAGTAAGGCTTGGGGTGCGAACTGCTGCTTTACTGATATCCTGTAAGTCGATTGCCTCTTCTTCTGAAACATCAGCATTGGCAACTACTTGTATGTAGCTTGCTTCTTTCGGAGTGTTTGCTTTGATGCTATAGCTGCCATTGCTTTGCTTGTTGGCGTCTGTTAATTGATTGGTGCAATCTTCTTTGCTCAGATACTTGCTGCTACTGTCGTAATAAAGCAAAGTGAGCTTGCTGATTGATTCTGTTTCCGTAGCATCAGCTCTCGTGCCCAGTTGCTTTTCAGAAAAATTGGGCAAATTAATGTTCAAGACTACCCCCTCGGCAGGGATTTCATCCCCGCCGAGTCCGATAGCCTCCATCGTATCCTTGCAAGAAACAAGGCAAAGGAGCAATCCCATCCATATCATTAAATGCTTTATCTTCTTCATTTTTCCAATATTATTTATTCAGTTACTCATCAGGCTTACCTTGATACCATTTCCCATTTTGGTAATAGCCGGTATCGTCCGTGAAACTATTGCCATTGAAGAGCGTAAGCACATCACCATCTTTTTGTATGATTTTGATATCTTTGTTATGCTCACCTTTGATAGCTTTCAATGTGATGACAGTTTTCCACCATTTACCCTTCTGTTCGCGTTTCCAGGAGTTGCCGTAGTCTACATTTTCATTTGAATTTTCATCATGAATCTTGAATTGATCAGTTTTACTATCTCCAGCAATACCATATTCTCTATACCAGCCCATTGTTTTCTTTTCCGTGTATATGGTTATATTCAAGTCCTCAATTTCAGGCATGTCATCAAATATATGGTATTCAGGATCTGAAGTTGGATCATAGACTATCCAGCCTTCGCGATCTTCATAATCGAAAAGAGGAATACCTGGTGCTCGATGGTGAGGACAACGATGTAAAGTATAACCCAAATCAAGATCTTGATTGTTGTTGAACATAATCAACGTCTCACCTGGCTTTATGAATCTATTTTCAGTAGTTCCTTTTTTCACTACTGGTTCCATATTTACCTTAAAGTCTTTATAATACCAGCCCTTGTTGGTATTGTCGGCTTTCATAGCTTCACCAGGCCATTCATCTTTGCTAGCATCACCCTTAGTATATATCCATCTTTTTTGTGTCAAAGTACTGGTTCCTTCTGATGTTTCACCAATCTGGGTATACATATAGATGTGATGGTTGTCTTCTTTTGCAGTATTCTTACCTCCATCATTATCCCAACCGTCGTACCAGTTGTTGTCGCCACCTTCTGGCATTATAGCCGTAAAACGATCAGTATTTTTACCTCCAGTATATTTACTGCGGTCATTAATCGCTCTGAAACAGATACGATAGTCACCGATAGGAGGACTAACTGTTACACGAACAGCCTGAGACTTAGAGCGGTCTTTTGACATTACCGTGAATTCATGAATGGTGGTTGTTACAGGATCTGTCGTAGCTGTAACCATGAATGTTCCTGTAGCGGCATTCGATGAATCTAAACTCATATTGATGGTAGAGTTACCTTTTGTATTTGTAGTTCTATGCAGCACAATTCCCCCGAGATTAGTATCCCATTTCACCGTTCTGATATTCTGAGATTTATCATCTTTATTATAATAGATGACCAGTTCTTTTGTAACATCCAGATAAGGTGTAACATCGTAATCTACACCAATGTATTTCTTGAGATTGTTTGCCTTGATCCAAAACTTTGCAGTGCCTTTTAGCTGATCTTTTGCATAATCTTTGATTGGGATATTTGGATTCACGCGAAACTCGATACTGTCATTGCCATTAGCGTCTTTACCACGTTTGGTGCCAATGATGATGTCATTTGAGTTTATTTTAGTATCGCATCCAAACCCTACTGTGCCTGCATTCGAATTATATGTGATATAATCATTTTTCATTGAAGTTACATGAGCCTCCGTCTTGCTTACCCACAAAGTAGTATGGTTGAAGTCAGCATCTATTTTTACGGACTCCCATGGCTTGATGCTTACATTACAGTCGAGAGTCATGTTTCCCAGACTCTTGATCTTGCCGGTAATCTCATAGTAGGTACCACGAGGGAATGTTGGAACTTCTGAATTACTGGTTTCATCCTTCTTATGCCCCAAATCGATGCGATAATCGTTGTCGATAGAATTAGCCACCTTGCCTTTGATGGTTAGGTAGCTGCGGTCGGCTGCAGACGAAATGTAACGCTCTGGGAGATAATACGTACTCTGGAAGAGCCACTTGCCAGCAGGATTTACAAGATTACTAGTTGCGTCTCCTTTACCTACAATATCATTCTTATTGTTTGTTTCTGCTTCTAAAGTATGGTCTTCCCAGTCTGTATAATATACAGCTGGAGCATCAGAAGTCTGAGAATTATATAGATTACTTGGAATTCCTGACTTATATTCGTCATCAGCCAAAGATTCTTCTACGAATTTACCGCCCCAATAAAGATTGGTAAATGGAGAGAGTTTATTGGCTACGATGTTATCGATTATAATCGGCTTGCCTCCGAAATTGGCATTTACATCTGCCTGGGTTGGATCGAAAATGAGATTCAACTTTACCTTGACGCAGGTAAACTTCATATTGGCAATCACCTCTGTATATTTATTGCCTGTTGGAGTAATCTTGGTTTCCTTCTCAGGCTCATAAATCATCGGGATGTTCGTGCAAACAGGCATACCTGGCTTTGTTCCACCACCATAATGCAGCACGATATTTTTGAGCTTTTCTTCCGAATCAATATCCGGGTCTTTCAATACATCACTCATATTGGCAACTACATAGATATGGTAAGTTCCTGGCTGAATATTCAGCTGATAGCTAGCTACATTTTCTTTCAGCATCATGCTTGCCAGTGGGGCAGGGAGCGTCTCTTTCAGGAGCTTGCCTTCATTTCCTGTAGGGAAAGCATAGAGGGTCAGGTCGTTGATCTGGCATTCATCTACCGTAGCATTATAGGTAGGAAGGCCGGAAGCATCGTCGGTACGGGTGCCGCGGCTGCTGAGCACGGTTGGCACGAGTACATGCAAGTTGCTTTCTGACGAAATGGGAGCGCGCTCGCCTCCAAGTTCGTCAGAGCAACTTACTGTAACCAACAATATAAACCAACTAACTAAACTTAAAATGAAATCTCGTATTTTCATTGTTTCCAATTTTTAAAGTCAAATACTCTTATGAGCTAAATGCCCGGAAGGGGCTCTGACACCTGAAACGGTTAGAAATCGACACGCTGGATGCGCTTGACCCAATCCAGAATGGAGATTCTGAGCGTCGCATACTTCCACTGGTTGCCCTGGAGGAAGAAGTCGAGCTTGTAGTCGTACTCTCGGTCCAGGAATTCCTGCTCTGAATAATGGCGTTCGAAGGCACCACGGCCTTGTGCCAGATAGTCAGCAAGATCGATGCGTGCCACCTCTTCGCCAGTAGTCTTGTTCGTGATGGTGAGGTGCGCGTTCTTGTCGCTTTCTTCTTTTTTCGGATGCCAGATGAGTCGGGAGAACATGAGGGCGGCATGAGCGGTGCGCTCCTTTACATTGCCCTCGGAATCCTTAAACTCAGTGGTCCAGGTATAGTATGGGGTATATGTCAACTCCTCGTCGGGGAGGAGAGAGTTGTCGTAACTGATATCGCCGTTGGCATTGGTTATCTGATAACTGAAGTCATCGGCATTGATGTTGGCAGGCTCGTCGGTCTGATGCAGGCTGATGGTGAGCTGCTTGGTATCACGAACCAGACCGATGGTATGGCGTGTAACCTGCAGGTCTTTTACTTCAACCAGTTCGTTGCTGAGTCCTTGCCAGAGAGTATCGAGCGGTTGGCTCTGGTTGTTCACCTTGCCCTGTTCGCGGTCGAGTCGTGCATGGAGGGCGGTGATGTTGTCACCCTGCTGTGGCAGAGCTATCTGGAATTTGGCACCTGGCTGCGCAAGTGCATCTTCGTATTTCTTTTGGAAGGCGAAGGTTGCGAATCTGTATTTGCCCGGTTCCAGATTGATTCGCATGGCATAGTTAGGGTCCTTGAGTGGCTGTGATACCGCATCGTTATAGGCATCATGGCGAGCAATGAAGTTGCCCTGCTCGTCGTATACGAATACGCTGAGTCCGCCCACATGATCATTGAACATGTCGGCACGCTGCACGTTGTAGTCGTACTTGAACTGCAAGTCAACACCCATGTCACAAGGAGGCAGGTCGTCGTGCATCAAGTCGTTGCAGCTGCTGAGCATACTGCCCGCCATGATGAATCCCCATCCCATGCATATATTCTTGATCCAACTGTTAAACTTCTTGTTTGCCATGATGCTTATCTGTTTTATGAAAAAGTAAAGTGTATAAATTGATTCTTATTCTTCCGATATAGCCAGCCGCTCCTTAGCGCTAGAGCGGCTGAGCTATATATAATAATGTGAAATGGATTACAAATCTACGTCCTGTGAACGCTTAGCCCAGTCGAGGATCTTCACCTCTACGTTGATGTACTGATCGTTAACGTCGTCTGGATCTGTAGGATTAACCTTAGGAATGTCAGGATAGCCAGGACCACTAACGCTTTTTACAGTAAGCTCGTACCAGTTGTTACGGAGCACACCGTAACGACCAAGCCAGTTGGCATTGTTTTTGTCGTATGTTTTATCACCAGGATTCCAAGGAGTAAGGGCGTCACCGAAGTGCTTTACACGTGCGATGTAGTAAGAAACACCACTCTCAAAAGTAGACAAACCAACTGCTGCGTCTGTTGGTGTAGCTTTCTTGAAGCCGAGCTTTGCATTGATTTTTAAAGCATCATCGTCTGAAATATTTACTGAGTTATGCTGTACATTTACTGCTTCAACAAGATGAACACCTGCCTTTGTCATGTCATTTCCTGAAGCATTAAGCGTTACTTTAACCTTGTCAGCATCAGTCTCACCAAGTACCTCCTGAGCCTTAGCCGTAATCTGAGCCACAACTTTATCAGCATTCCACAACTGAGAGCTATTACCCATCTTGTAGAAAGTTTCGCCTTCAGGAATATCGTTAGGTTTGTACTTAGCAGAGAACAAAACCCGTGTTGTCTGACCCTGCACCATGTGATCAATGTCGAAAGTATTCTCAAGGCAGTACTGAGGCTTCTTGGCATCCTCGTCTTTCTTAAAGTCTGCTGTTGTTGCCATTTTAAACTCATCTTTGCAAGCAGGTACAGAAGTGAAAGTGAAATCGTTGCTGTAGTTAGGATCCAAGCCCCAATATACGCGTGGGAACTCTGCAGTAGGATTTGTGTCACGGAAACGATTCATTGTTGCACCATTGGTAGCAGCAGGTGTAGTTGTTTCCTTCCATGTATCTTTCCACAATCCATCTGTTACATGAACTGGGAATGTCTTGGTATTTGTAACGTCAAGAGTCCAACCTGTAATGTCAACCTTGTCGCCATTGTAGTTGCCACTTTTAATATCAAAGTGCTTATTTTCAGAACCAGAAGCAAGAGAAACCTTAGCAAGACCACGCTCTACATATACTGTTGTGGCTGTAGAGTTCTCAGCTTGCTGCTTAGAAGCATAGATGTTCTTGATTTCAACAAGAGTTTCAGGAGCACCTGCAACATACTTAGGTGCATTTGCCATAAAGAAACCCTTGTCATGCTTCAAGTAGTTGGTAGCTTTTGCTTTTTTATCATCCTGACTCCATTTTGCATATGTTTCATCTACATCAGGATAAGTGATTTTCTCATCCGTTCCAGAATTGTTGTTGAGAACAATAAGAGCATAATAACCCTTATCAGAGCCTACTTCAGCTTTAGTAATCTTGGCAGTTAACTTGGCTGTTGTAGTTATACCATCTGTGGTGCTTGATGTCCAAGGCTCCATATTACCGAGGTCCACTTTCTCTTTGAACTTATAGTCAGAACCTTCTTTCTTGAAAACAAGAAGAGTTGCATCGTTTACAGCATACTCAGTCTTGTCACCATCCACAAATGTAGGATCACCTGCAGCACGTGTACCACTTGTTGTAGGCAGATTGATCTTGAATGAAGCATACGCAGTACCATTCTCAACCTCACTTGAGCTATTACCCCCCCCATTTACTAAATCGTTGTTGCTAGAGCAACTTGCTGTCATAGCAGCTATCACTGCTAATCCAAAGAAATGTTTAATTCTCATGATTGATGTGATTTTATTGTTTATTGATGAATATTCGATTACCATTTACTATTATTGTTCCGCCTTCATTTCCCCGTAAATCTTCCTTACACGTTCTGCCTCTTTCGAGTTGCCAGCCTTGGCAAGATGCTTTTCGGCAGAAGTAAGATCACCTTTCTGCAAATCGGTGCAGGCGGCATTGAGATTCGCTGTCTCATCATCTGGGAAGAGGCGAACAGCAATGTCGAATACCTCGTTAAACTCTGGCGAACCCGGCTCGTAAGTCTGTGCCACCAGGAACATCTCCTGCAGAGAAAGCTGCTGTGGTTTGGTCTTCAATATCTCCTTGGCCTCTTCGATGCTGAACGGACGAACCGTGTAGGTTACCGTATAGTCGCTATGACGGAGACGAGGATAGATATGATCCAGGATATAGCGGTAACTTGCCGGATGGAACTTTCTGATCTTCAAGTCCTTATCGTCGGGAGCCAGCGAGGAGTTAGCTATCTCGAGTATCGCTTCCTTATCAGCCAGATGACTAGCCTGAATCTTCTTCTTGAATCCTTCCCAGTCTTCCGGTGTAGCCTGATAGGTAAAGAGTTTGCTGTTTAAGGTGTAGAGGCTGCTCACATATTTGCGGAGGGCAGCTGCACGCTCGTTGGCAAGGCGCTTGTTGTTGGCATACGAACCATCAGGCGAAGCAAAACCATGGATATCTATATCTGTGATTTCAACGTTCTTGTCGTTCTTCACCAGATCGATGGTGGAAGTAATCTTCTTCAGCTCAGTAGCATTCTCACGGAAGTTGGCAAGAATATAACTCTTGTTAACCACAAAGCTGAGATAAGCTTCACCCTTTTCGGCTCTCACCTTCTTGGCTTCCGCCTTCGGCTGCACGAAGAAATCCTTCGTAATCTTAGGTGTACGGTCGATATCCGCAATCGGCGTATTGTCCTGTTCTATCAGGTTGCCGCATCCGCAGAGATCTTCTTTCACCGAGAGTTTGAACTTCTTCATCCATTTCTGGTAAGGAACAGACTGGGCGAAGTAAACCTGCTGACTGGTCTTGTTCTTGCGGGTAAGAACCTGTGCCTGCGGATTCTTCTTGCTGTCGGCAAGCCGGCGGTATCTTACAGCCTGGTTTCTACCCTGGATGATGATAGGGTTGAGAACGATAGAATCAGTTCCTACCATTACCGGTGTAAAAACAATCTGCTGCTCTGATTTCATCTTCAAATCGTTCAGGTTCATACGGAAGGCAACGTCCATCCGGTTGCCGTTCTTGCGTGCCAAGACACTGTCTACCTGAATCTTACCCCCTGCCAGCTGTTGAGCCTGAGCAGGCATGATGCCCTGAGAAAAGAGTATGCAGAGGGGCGAAATGACCGCATAAAGCTTCATTTTATCCATATTATGATTTCCCTAAATTTTTTGTATTCTGTCTAGTTATTACGTGTTTATATTGTCTGTTTAAAACTACAGTTAAGTTATATTCTTAGAACACGTATATGAGAGATAGTGCGGCTTTTGTAGGGCCCACATAGTTGCGGTGGTCTTTGTCGAGACATTTTTCGCATCGTCCGTAAAGCTTGTAAGGACTGTAGGCATATCCCAAACCGATAGAGCCTTCGAAATTGAGGTGCTTATTGAGTAACCACTGATAGCCGTAGGTGAGGCCACCGCCAACATACCAGCCTTCATAGTGCCTGCCCTCCAGAGTTTTCGGCAGGATGCCGAAGGGCATGTCAATGTTTTTAATGTTGTATTCACCGCCTAGGGCATGGATTCCGAAGAAATGGCCTCCAAACTTCTGGCAGGTGTACCATCTGTATTCTGGCATAACATTCCAGAATCTCATCTTCTTGTCGCCCGAGAACTTCCAGGGGTTCAGGGTGCCGAAGAGTTGGAAGGTTGTTTTCTTGCCCGTGCCGATTTCGATGCCGGCGTTGGCAGATGTGGAAGCCCATCCCAGTAAGTTGGTCTTCAGAGCGACCTCCTGCGCTCGCGTCGTTGCCGTTGAAAGGATCAGCAGCAGCAACATCGCTGATTTTATGAATGTTTGCTTCATCATATCTTTACTTTTATATATTGGTTCCGTTTATATTAAACTTAGCCTTCGTTCGCTAGTTGGTATCTTTTTTCGGCTGCAAATATATGAGGAATTTCTATAGTAAGCAAGAAAATTTCTCAAAAAGGTTCTATTTATTTGTGCAAACGTTTGCACATTCATGCAATCTGTTTGCGCACACACATCATAAAGCACATGATTATAAGAGTAATTTGCACAAATATGCGTAAGGGGAATAAGTTTTTTCTAAAATCACCCCGTCCCTCTTTACCATTAAAGAGGGCTCCACCTCTCACCCCGACCCTCTCACCCTCAGGGAAGAGGGAGGAAACCGCTCCTCCTCGTCGCTCGGAACCGCTACGCTCTAAGGTTGGCGGACCATCAAAGGTCTCGCCAGATTGTGCGGGATGGGACCGCCTGGGAATAACAGTTTATAGTTTACAGTTTATAGTTTACGGTTGATTTCGTGGTTATTTGATGATAAGTTGCAGATTTCTTGTGATTTTCTTGGTGGTTTCGAAGAATATGTGTAATTTTGGTGGCTGAATGTTGAACTAGAATAAATAGGAGGAAGAATATTTGGATACTACAAAGTTAACAAGAGAAGAGGCTACGCCGTTGGAATGCTTCTAAGGAAAACAAACGTAAAATGGTGGAGAAACTGGAGAACATGGTTCGCAAAAGCTGTCTGGAACGTACTGGTAAAGAACCTATAGGGGTAGAAGTATGGTAGTAGAAAAAATGTCTCTGGCTGTGATTAATGCCAATTCCATAATTCTGATTTTTAAGAATTCGGATGCAAAGGTAAATACTTAATGTGTTGAAAAGCAGTTTTATCATCCATCTAACTATTAATCTTTGTTAATTACACATAGAGATATACCATATATATGAAATATATTATGTATCTTTGCACCAAAGTAGAACCATTTAAATAAATACACTTATGAGTACAGTTTCAGTAACACCTTCTAAAAGAAAGATCATTGACTTAAAAGATGATACTTTTAAGACTCTATCCATTATGGCTATTCAGAAGGGAACCAACCTCAAAAACTATATTGAGGATATACTCAATGGCATAGCCGAAGATTACGAAGACGCAAAGCTCTATGCTAAATTAAGAAAAGAGCAGCCAGAGGGTCTCATCCGTGCCAACAAAGAAGAACAAGAAGATTTTGAAAAGTGGTTAGGCGTATGAATGTCGAATTTTCCAAAGCCTTTGTCAAAGCTTCCAAACGTCTTTCAGGCAAGATGCTCGATTCTTTAAGACGTACGGTAGTAGAAGTTAAAGCAGCCAAAGGTATTCAAGATATCTCTGACTGCAAGAAACTTGTTGGGTATCGTAATATATATAGAATTCGTTTAGGTGACTATAGAGCACTATTTACTCTAGAAATTGAGTTTTCTGGCGATACTATATTCTTTCAATATCTTGCTCCACGAGGCGAAGCCTATGGTAAAAAGATGAAAACAGAACTTAAACGAATAGACAAAGAATAATTATATTATTCAGTCTCCAATGTATCTCCACCATTAGCATGGCGGTCCCATCAGCAAGTTGCCCCCCGGCGATCCCATCCCGCAAAAACATGGCGCAGGGCTTTGATGCCCCGTTTTATGTTTAGATCTTGTCTCGTAATAATGCTTCTTTTGTTCACTTTTATAAAGAAAAACTTGCAAATATGGATGAGATTGTCTACTTTTGCAAATGAAAAGGAACGAAATTTGATAGATATGTGTACTTTTAAAAATATAAATAATTAATAATCATTTTTTGTGTCCACTTTGGGGAACTGCTACAATCTTTTGTGTTAAAATTTGGAAAAACGGACAAAAAGATGCCTAAATACCTTGGAAAAACGGACAAATTATCGTATATTTGCCATGGAAAAGCGGACAAAATACGTCCGTTTAATAATAGAAAAGGGGACAAGGATATGATTAAACGTAAGATAGACAGATATTTAGCTGATTTCTTCGAAACGAATAAGAAAGCTTTGATGTTGACAGGAGCAAGACAGATAGGAAAAACATATTCTATCCGTCGTTTCGGTCATGAACATTTTGAAAGATTCATAGAAATCAACTTCATCGAAAATCCAGGCTTGGTAAAGGTCTTCAGCAAGGCGAAGAATAGTCAGGACATCTTGTTGCGTCTCTCCACTGTGACCAGCCAGGATTTGATCAAGGGCAGTACCCTTGTGTTCTTTGATGAAGTGCAGGAATGCCCGGAAATCGTAACTGCCATCAAATTTCTGGTGGAAGAGGGGAGCTATCGCTATGTTTTAAGCGGTAGCCTATTGGGTGTGGAGATCAAGAATCTCCGTTCTGCACCAGTGGGATATATGGATGTGAAAGATATGTATCCTCTTGATTTGGAGGAGTTTGCTACAGCAGTTGGTATCAACGATAGAATTATAGATGCTTTGAGGAAACATTTTACTGAAGGGACTGCTGTAGATGAATTCATCCATGAAAAGATGATGGAGGTATTCCGCCTTTATCTTATAGTAGGTGGAATGCCTGCAGCTGTTGATAAATATCTGGCTACCAATAATCTGCAAGATGTAATGGCAGAGCAGCAGGCTATCATACGTCTCTATAAGCAGGATATAGCGAAATATGACCCTGACCATAAATTGTATATTCAGGAAATCTTTGACAGGATCCCTGCTGAGCTTGATGCCAAGAACAAGCGTTTCATATTGAAGAACCTGAATGAAAACATCAAGTTTGCACGTTATCAGAACAGTTTCTTGTGGTTGAAGGATGCCGGTGTAGCTTTGCCGGTATATAATGTTGAGGAGCCTACTGTGCCGTTGATTTTGTCGAGCAGCAGAAACTTATTCAAGCTGTTTATGGCAGATATTGGTCTTTTGGCAAGTCTTTATGCGGATGGCATTCAACTGAAGATTTTGGATAACGAACCGTCCATCAACTTTGGTTCGGTATATGAGAATGCCGTAGCACAAGAGCTCTGGGCGCACGGTTTCCAGTTGTATTATTATAACAACAAGCGCCAGGGTGAACTGGATTTTGTGATAGAGCAAAATGGTGAGGTGTTGCCGATAGAGGTTAAATCGGGCAAGGATTATGAGCGTCACAAAGCGCTTACGAATGTGGTGAACTCAACAACTTATCAGATTTCTAAAGCCTATGTGCTGTGTAATGATAATATGAAGAAGGTGGGAAAAATCACTTATCTCCCTATTTACATGCTGATGTTTATCAAGAAGGAGCAGAAGCTGCCTACCAAATATTCCATTGATTTAAACGGACTGGTTTAAAGGAGCTCAGTATTAAAAGAGAGTCCGGTTTTTTAAAGGACTCTCTTTCATTATATTATGGGTTATTCTACAGTCTCTATCATGTCGATGATGGTATAGATTGGCAAGATATCCAACGCAAGTTGGGTGTTAAATTGTTCTCTTGTAGGAAGGCTATGTCTAAGATGTGGTTCTGACAGGATTCACAGGTGGGATATGCATACTTGCCCAAAGTGCGGGGGCAAGATGCAACCCACTGGCGAAGAAGAGTTCTGGACATGAAATCATAGTTTTTGGGACAGAAAGACGAAGAAAGCAAGTGAAATAAATATATAGACATCTTATAGTTCGTTGTCTAGGATTTTCAGAAATGGTTTGATGATAATGACAAGAATGGACTGGAATATAGACCTTTAACGTTAAAATAATGCAAGAAGTTTGGCGGTGTGAGGGGAAAAAAGTATTTTTGCAACCTAATTCAGTAAAACGTTTAAAAGGAGAAGATTATGAAACAGATATTAGTTACGGTAGATACTAACCAGCCTCTGCAAAACATTCGTAAGGCTATTAATATGCTTCGTGGTGTTGTGTCAACTACAGTTGTAAAAGAGCCTGTCTTGACAAAGACACAGAAGCAGCAAGCTTTTGTGAAGGAAAGTTTGACAAGAGCATTGCAGGAAGTGAAACTTGCAAAGTTGGAAGGAAGAAAACTACCAGATGCAAGGGATTTATTAAAAGATTTAGAAATGGAAGATTGACATGAAAATACATGTTGAATATGGCTCTGAGTTTAAAAGACAGTTTAAACGTTTGGCTAAAAAATATCATTCATTGAAATCTGACTATGATGCTTGGTTAGATGAAATTTACAAGAATCCTCTTGTTGGAGATGACCTTGGTGGTGGCGTTCGTAAGATAAGAATGACCATTGCTGACAAGGGTAAAGGCAAAAGTGGTGGTGCAAGAATCCTAACTCTTAATGTAAAAGTTAGTGAGGATGGTATGAATGTAACTCTTCTTACAATCTATGACAAGGGAGAAATCTCTAATGTCAAGGATGAATTTATAAAATTCTTGATAAAAAACTTATAAGCAATAATTCCCAATCTGTAAGTTGATTGGCTTACGGATTGGGAATCTAGGAATCTCCTATTCATATTAACTCTTCCGCTGCTGATGCTTTGTTTTCCCTGGGTTGTGGGTTGGGTACGAAGCCAAGGATGGCAACCAGACAACTCATCAAAGGACTGATGATATTGAAGAAGCAGAAGGGGAGATAGACAAGTGTCGGGATACCAAGAACCGTACTCTGCGTCATACCGCAGGCTGTCCATGGAACCAATACGCTCGTTACGGTAGCGCTATCCTCTGTACTTCGGCTCAAGAGTTCCGGACGATAGCCTCGTTCGGCATATTCATCCTTATAGATAGATGCATTCATAATAATGCTCAGGAACTGGTCACCCATAACGAGATTGAGCAAGACGCCTGATGTCACGGTGCTGCAGACAAGTGATACGGTGCTGTGGATGCTTTTCAGGAGCATGTGGGTAATGGCGTGAAGCATGCCGCTGGCTACCATACATGAACCGAAACACATGGCACAGAGGATGAGCCAGATGGTATTGAGCATGCCAGCCATACCTCGGGTGGCTACGAGATCATTGATGTTCGCCATACCGCAATCTACCTGGGTATGGGTATAGCAGGTGGTCATGATTCCTTCAAAGAGGCTTTTGGCAGAGATGCTGTCTTCACCTGCTATCCCTACAAGTACTTCCGGCTGGAGAATGAGGGCACAGATGCATGCTGAAAGGGCTGAAAGAAGAAGTGTGATGAGAGATGGCGTCTTACGGTAGATGAGCCATCCTGTAAAAGCCGGAACCAGCATCGTAAACAAGGAGATATTGAATCCATGGCTCAGACCGGTAAGATACTGGCTGATATCCACTGGATGGGAATCATAACAGAGTCCGATGATGAGATAGAGTACCAGCGAGAGCAGGATGCTCGGTATGGTAGTATAGAGCATATAGCGGATATGTGAGAAGAGATCCGCTCCAGCTATACTCGAAGCAAGGACGGTGGTATCGCTCATTGGCGAGAGTTTATCCCCGAAATAGGCACCGGAGATAATAGCTCCAGCGGTGTAGGGGGCTGGTATTCCCAGGGCATCACCGATTCCCATCAGAGCAATACCGATGGTGGCAATTGTGGTCCATGAGGTTCCCGTCATCACAGAAATGATGCTGGAGATGATGCATGCGCAGGGAAGGAAAAAGGTTGGCGACATGATCTGTACACCATAATATATTAATGTAGGTACCACACCACTGATCATCCAGGTAGCTGACATCATTCCGATGAGCAGCAGGATCAGGATAGATACTCCGGCATCGCCCACAGTCTTTTTGATCATCTCTTCAAAGATATTCCATTTCATCCTATAGATGCCCATACCGAGTGCTACACAAACGGCTGTGGCTATCATGAGGGCCACCTGAGAGGCACCAGCCAGGGCATCATCAGGGAAGATTTTGACAACCAGGACGATGAGGGTGATAAGTACTGCCAGCGGTATGACAGAAATAAAAGGATGTGGTTCAACTGGCTGCAGAGACGAGCAGGATGCCTGATTCTCTGCAGCTTGAGATTTCTGTTTCTTTTCTTCTTGTTCCATTTGTTAATATTCTCTTATCATTTTAGTCTTTCATTTACTTTGCGTTTTCATCCGTTTCTTCAACGCTTTTCTTCTGGGTATTCGGCAAGAATCCTGCTATGATGCCGAGCAATGGCAGGAAGGCACTCACCTGGAAGATAAACTCGATGCTCGTCTTGTCTGCCAACCAGCCGAAGAAAGCAGAGCCCAAACCTCCCAAACCAAACATCAGTCCGAAGAAAATGCCGGCTATCAGTCCTACTTTATCTGGCATCAGGTCGGTGGCATATACCACGATGGAAGAGAAAGCCGAGGCAATGATCAATCCTGACAGGAAGGTAAAGATGATGGTCCACGTGAAGTTGACGAAAGGCATGGCGATGGCGAAAGGTGCTGCTCCCAGAATGGAAAACCAGATGACATACTTTCTGCCGAACTTGTCACCCAGCATTCCTCCTGCCACAGTTCCTATGGCAAAGGCAGCAAGGAACACGAAGAGACACAGCTGTGAAGTCTGTACCGAGACACCGAACTTATCCATCAGGAAGAAGGTGAAGTAGCTCGTGATGCACGCCGTATAGAAATACTTGGAGAACACGAGCATGATGAGGATAAACAGTGCCCAATACTTCACCCTTTTAGAAATATGGGTATTGAGAAGCGGTTGTTTCTGCGGATGGTTCACCACGTAAGCCAGTCGTGCCTTGTACCAGACTCCCAATCTTACCATGATGATGGCAGCGAGGAGGGCTGCCAGGGCAAACCAGGAGATGGCATGCTGTCCGAAAGGCAGGATGATGATGGCAGCCAGCAGCGGACCTACTGCCGATCCGCCATTGCCGCCCACCTGAAAGATAGATTGTGCCAGACTCTTCTTGCCTCCCGATGCCATCTGTGCCACTCTTGAAGCTGTGGGATGAAACACGGATGAGCCCAGACCTACGACGCTCACAGCCAGGAGAATCAGAAAATAATTTTCGGCAAAAGCCAGCAGGAGCAGACCCACCAAGGTGAAACACATGCCGATGGAGAGGGCATAGGGACGGGGATGCTTGTCAGCATAAAGCCCCGTAAAAGGTTGCAGGATGGAAGACGTCATCTGGAAGACCAGCGTGATGATACCTATCTGTGCAAACGAGAAGTCGAACTTATCCTTCACAATCGGATAGATGGAAGGGATAATCGACTGAATCATATCATTCAAGAAATGGGAAATGCTACAGATGATGAGCATGGAATATACCGTACCCTCTACCATCTTAGGATTTCCCTTGATTTTACTACCTATTGACTTGATGTTCATTGTATTAATTTAAATTATTCTTTTTCATACAGTTCTATCGGCAAACCATCTGGGTCGCTGAAGAACACAAATCATTTCATTACTTCTTGAATTTTCATGCCAAGTAGTGCTTTTCGTGCAAAGGTAACTAAAATTTCCAGATTACGCAAGAAAAGGTCCTATATAATATTCATTTTATAAAAAATTATTATTTCATGGAATTTTTCTTGGTTAGTACTTTCCCATTTTTCTAAGGGTGATTATGATAAATAGGCGGTACGTATATATAAATCATACCCTGCTTACAACGATATCAGTTTGGAATTTGTACTTCGGAAATATGCGGGTGTCAAATATTGTTTCTTAATTATCGCAATTTCCGTATTTTCAATCTAGAAGGTCATGATGAAAAAATCTTTTGGTTTGATAGCGTATTACTTGCTCTCTGCAAGACGAATCACCTATAGTTGTACGACCGTAAGGCTACAGTTGTACGACTATATAGGCTATAGTTGTACAACTCTGGAGTTATAGTCGTACAACTATAGGGGTTATAGTTGTACGACTACAGAATTCCGGATTTCCGAAGAAATTAGTGAGATTTATAACACGTTGAATATCTGATGATTACGAATTTCGCCATATTTCCAATATTCTTCAAGAAATATTCTCCGAGCGGAAATTCGTGATTTTCAGAGGATTTAAATCATGATTTTGTAAAAAAAATAAACCTGGTCAACTGACGGAACATGACATCTGTATAATGACCACTTATATTCGAGATATGGGAAAGAAAGAGCGAACATGAAATCATCTGCCGATTCGTGCCAAGCTGGGCAACAAAGGAGGAAGAACTCGACGAGCTAGACCATATTCTTCAAGCTTACGCTTAAGAAGGCTAAGGATGGTTCTCCTCTTGAATCACCCTTAGCAATTCTTCATTTGCCTCGTTGTTAATCTCTGCATCCTCCAACTCAGAGAAATAATCAAGCGTAGCTGAACATTCGCCTGTAATATCTACCCCTATCACTTTTTCATGGGCATAGATGATGCGAAGCACGGCTTGGAGCTGCATAAGTGTCATATCTCCATTGCTCCAGTCGGTGATGGCATCCTGCTTTCTCAATACATCCTTATCTATGGATATGTAAACCGGCTCATGTATAAGTTTACCAGCCTTCGAAGGCCAAGCCTGGTGATGGTCTATCTCTGCCTGACTGTAAAACAACACCCTCTCTCTTAAGTGAACAGGCACCTGGGCTATCAACTCGTCCGATGCCCCCACAATGATAATGTGTTTGACAAACGGGTTCTTCTCCAAAACATCTCTCACCCAACCACCACATGACACAACACCCTCCCATTCCGGTTGCTGCATATCCGGATGATGGTCGAAAACTATGAGCGAGAAAGGTTCATGAATTCTTGACACCCAATATTCCGTAAGATAATGGAAATCTCCGGAATCTATGAAATGAACGGCTTTGGCAGGAAAAGGAGCCAATCGGCGATGCAGTTCCTCGCTACCCTCTTCGTCACAATAGCAGTCTACCCCTTTCATGTCCCGGCAATCTACATGGATAATATTCTTATTTGAGGCAAATGCCTCCAATTCGTATACGCCGGTAAAGTTAAGGAGAATGATAGGTATTTTCTTTTTCATATTGAATCAATTTTCTAAATGCTGGTTGCAAAAATACCTAATATTCATAAATACTTGATGAATTATACATTATATTATTGTTAAAATTAGATTTTTTTATACTTCTACACAAATTTACCAAAATCATATTAAAACAATTTAATTTTCAACAAAAACATATTAGATTCATTTTTTAATCAGTATCTTTGCAGAAAATAGAAACATATTGTGATGAGACTTATAAATGCACTTATATTGGATAAACATAGATGTAATGTTCCCCATTACATCCTCAACTGCAGCCTTCGGAAATAATATCTATCTTGCTTGAGATACTATATTATTAACGAATTTAAAATTACATGGGTTTAATCATTTTATATTTTTTAGGTGCTCTGTCACTATCCTTTTTATGCTCCGTCCTGGAGGCGGTATTACTTTCTACTCCGATGTCGTTTATCTCGATGAAGGAGAATCAAGGCAACAAGACTGCCGCACTGATGAAACAGTATAAGAACAACGTAGACCGTCCGGTGGGTGCCATTCTTTCACTCAACACCATCGCCCACACCATCGGTTCTGCCGGTGTAGGAGCCGAGTCTATGAAACTCTTTGGCGAAGAATACTTCGGTATCATTTCCGCCATTCTCACTCTGTTGATTCTGATACTTTCAGAAATCATCCCGAAAACTATCGGAGCTTCATATTGGCGCTCTCTTGCCATGACATCTACCAAGATCATCCGTGTGCTCATCTTCATCACCTATCCTTTGGTACTGCTTTCGGAACTTATCACTAAGGTATTTACTCCGAAAAACCACCAGGCTTCCATGAGTCGCGAAGAGGTATCGGCCATGGTAGATGTAGGTACTACAGAAGGCATCTTCCGTGAATCGGAAAGCAAGATCATCAAAAGCTGCATTCGCCTGGCAGGAGTAAAGGCCAAGGAGGTTATGACTCCATCCATCGTAGTAGAATCAGCCAACATGAATCTGACTACCAAGGAGTTTTACGAACAGAAAGAATGGAAATTCTCACGCATTCCCGTTTATGACTACAATAAAGATATCATTGTGGGATACGTATTGAAAGATATGGTTCTCAAATTGGTTTCAGACGATGAGTTCCAAACCAGATTATCCGAACTGATGCGTCCGATTCTTTCCTTCAACGAGGATGAATCTCTATACCAGATATGGGAAAAGATGTTGGAAAAACGAGAACACATCTCTATCATCGTAGATGAATACGGATGTCTGAGAGGAGTAGTTTCCATGGAAGACGTAATCGAAACGATGACTGGCGTAGAAATCGTAGATGAAGACGATGTGGCAGTGGATATGCAAGCCTTGGCTAAGGAAAAATCGCGTATGATGTACCAAGGTATTGTATCTGCCATTCCTGACAGCAAAGCTTAATATTTACAGAACATAGCATTTTAACGAGAAAGGGTGGGTCATGGAGTTATGCCCCACCCTCTCTCTAGTTTAACCAGGAAATATCGCAACCTTGATGACGTCATCCCTGCGGTTCTCAAAGACATCAATACAGATTCTTTCTCACCTTTTGACCTGTAAACTATTAAAAAGTCTGTCTTTTGACCATTTTTTGTGATTTTTCAGCAAACAAAACCATAAAATATACTCTGATGTTCAAATAGTTAGCCAAAAATTTGGAGAATAGAATATTTTTTCTTACCTTTGCATGAAAGATTTGAATTCAATATATTTTACAGAATATAGCATGTATCAAGATTTAGATTTTACTGATAACAATTACTATCAGGAAGATTATATAGATTCTCCGGTTGATGATTTCGACTGGATGCCTAATTTATTTGCCAAGCTCGCAAACCATCTGCGAACTTCAACTTCTGCTGATGTTATCAGACTGGGAACCATCGGCTGCATCAGAAACAATGAGCCGGGAGATGATTCACTTATCCAATGGGAAGAAGTAGAAACAATGCGTCGCTATATAGATAGCGTTAACAGAGGCTTGGGGGCACCAGAAGATCCCACACTCCAGCAGTTGCTCCATTCTACAGAATGGACTAACTATGGTATTTTTACCATGAACTTTATCTCGGATAAGAACCTCGACTATAAAGGAATCTGTGAGGTTGAAAATACAAATCTCTCATACGCCAGCATGGCTTTTTTAATTGCTCTGGTAAAAGGGATGAGTATGATTAATCTCAAACATCCTTCAGCAAAGGGAGAAAACAATCATATTTTCACATACGTAATTCCAAGTCAATTCTCCACCTTCTCCTTCGCTTCATTCCTCAATGTGGCCAATGCACGTCTCACTAACAAAGAAGATATTTCTGAACAGGAGATTGAAGAATTGACCCAACTTGCTTTCAAGAGTCGCTACTGGAAACAAGAGACCTCACTCAAGAGTAAAGACAGCGAGTTGTTCATCTATGTCCTCAAAAACATCATTTCGGAAATTCTGGGACTGAAGCTTGACATCAATGCGGAATCCTTTGCCAAACAGGCAAAGAAGGAAGAGAAAAAGACTGCCACTCAAACTGTAGATAACCATAAGAAGAAGGAGAAGAAAAAAGAAAAGACTATCCTGAAAGATAATTCCAAACCTTCTTTGGCATCTACGATGGTAAAAGTCTTAACAGAGGAGTCCCTCCCGCAAACCAAAGAGAGTCTTATTGATAAGACTATGCAACTCTATCCTACTCTCAAGATAAACTGTTTCAACACCACCCTATCAAGACTCCATAAAAATGAAGTTCTGAATTATTATAATGGTGGACTGATTGGAATAAAAGGCAAAAGATACGGAAGAGGCTACAAGATAATTAGCCGTTTACATAAACATAAGGAAACAGATTAAGGCTAAATTTTGTGCCAAGAAAATCCAAAGACTAAAGACCTTTGGGTTTTCTTGGCACTATTATATAATACTGTAGCAGCAACTAACGTTTGAGGCAGTCTCTTACTAAAATGTTTCTTACTTGAAAGCAGTTCAATGACAAAACAATAACCTAAAAAAGAAACTTACTTGTCGTTTTTCCGGCAATTAGTCAATTCTACAATTAGACAATTAAGAATTTGATTCTCTATAAGGAGAAAACCACAAAACTGTTTACCTAAATTCAAAAACTACGCATAAACCACAAAGTTGTTTACCAAAAATCACTGCATTTTGTAGCACAAACCACATTTTTGTTTACCTAAACCACGATTCTATTTACCTAAACCACAAAACTGTTTACCTATCCTAGTAAAAAGCAGTTGCTCCTTTTTAGGTAAATTGAAATGTGTTTTTTACCTAGTTAAATTCATAAGAAAAACAGGTAAACAGAAATGTGGTTTAAGAGAAAAATCGATGAACGTTCTGCTAGGTAAACAGTTTTGTGGTTTTTAAATTCTTATTCAGTTGCCACTAAAGAGAAAATTAAAATGCCTAAACAACTCCTTTAGGCGTTTTACATAACATATTAACATACTGATAGTTATACACATATTCAAATTGTATTAAAGTGCCTGATTTCAAACAGAATAAGATAAAAAATAGTATCTTATCAAGATAAAAACCACAAAACTGTTTACCTAAAACCACTATTTTGTTTACCAGAAACCACAAAACTGTTTACCTAAGAATAAAAGACTGATATAAAAATGATATAACTTATTACATATCAAATTATAACACGGGATTTGGTAAATAATTAATATAACCTCAAAATGGAATGAATTATATACATGCCATTTCAGGTAAACAGTTTTGGGGTTTTGATGATAAGCCATTCTTAAAAGTAGGTAAACAGAAATGTGGTTTTACATATCAAAAAGAGGAAGTACGGTACTCCCCTACTTCCTCTTCTGCTTTCTTGTTCTGCTTAGCCTCTATAGAATACAGGCATGAATGAACCGACACAGTCAAAAAATTCTTGTGCCAGCCTTTCAAGACCCGATGTTTTCAAAGCAGCAAAATCATCATCACTAGCAGCAATACAGAATCTGTCATTCTTGATTCCTATGAATTTGCATCTGCCCAACAGCGCTTGCTGACTGGTATCCTGTACCATCGAAATAAACTGATTCCATTGCTCAAAACCTTGAGTCGTGTCTACTTCTATCTTCTTGTCAGGATTCTGATATACATGCGCAAAAAGATCTCCCTGCTGCGTGGCATCATCAGATGTTTTCTTTCCCCTATTACGGTTTATTTTTTCATTCAGACGACGAGCAATATCTGCATCTTTATCTCCGATATGATTGATACCTACATCCGTCCGCTTGATATGGAAGATAACATATTCAGGATCTCCCTTATGCTTTCCGTTCCGATAAACAAAGTCTTCTTCAGAAAATTCATCAAATACGATATCTGTCTCACTGCGACTAGCCATTCTGTTGAGATCTTCCCTTACCACATCGAGTACCTGTTTTCTGAATTGCGAGAATTTAGGATATTTATTCATCACAGGCTCCCCCTTGTCGTCAAGCAGAATATTGCCATGTTCATCAAGTTCTACCAGACCCAAATACTGTTTCATCGGCAAAAACTCAACCTTAACATCCAAGCTCTTGTCTAGTCCCATCTGACGAAGCAGATATATATAGAGGCGAGGTGTATTCACCTTCTTGGAATATTTAGCAATCATGGAGATATGGTGAATATATCCCTGACGCATGTCAAAAAGGCTCATGGTGAGTTTTGGATCTATCTCAAGTATTACTTCACCCTTGATGCGTTCTACTTTCTCACCATCGCTCTTTGTATAGCCTTTCTGCGTTGTCGGAATCTCGATGTTTGAAAATACGTGCTGTATCTTCTCTGTCTTGCTATCCGTCTTTACACGCACCGACAGGTTGAGGATATCGTTCTTCAGCGTATCACGCAGATTCTTATAATTATGAAACTCCGTTGATACCTGAAAATCCTTGATGTCTATTTTGATGGGCGGAATCTCCATAACAGCATGCTCTATTCCTTTCTCGAAAAGATAGTCGGAGCGTGCATCTCCAAGCACTCTCTTCTCGGTAAAATACTCTTCAACATACTTCTGCAGATGGGTACTTGCAACCATCAATATGTTTTGTTGCAATAATGTATATTGCTTATCCAATTTTGTCAGCGAAAAAGGTGTGTTAATCCACACCAGATTCTTGTTTCCTTTTGGTTCACTCATATAAAAACCACATTTCTGTTTACCATAAACCACAAAGTTGTTTACCTAAAACCACTTTTTTATTTACTTAAAACCACATAAATATTTACCCGAAACCACCAAGCTATTTACCATAAACCATATTTCTATTTACCTAAAACCACATTTCTATTTACCACTTCAAAGATAACTCATTATTAATCAAGACATTATACACTCTGTAATAAATAATAGATATATAATTTATTATAAAGAATAATCTATAATTATCATTCTTTTGGTAAACAAAAATGTGGTTTTTGTAGGAACTTATACCTTATTTTTAAGCTTAGCGCTTTTTTAGGTAAACAGTTTTGTGGTTTTCACCCTTTTAATAACTACTTTTTGTTTGCTTACTTTTTCAAGTAATCCATCAGGATATTGTAGAGCAGGTTTTCCTGTGGGATATCATCTGAGAGGCATTTCATCTTCAGGAGAAGGAGTTCTTCCTTGTTAAGATATGTAGCCACACTCGTTCTAGTGCGTCTTTCCTCTGCAGTCCAGTAACTTTTTCTCTTGCGACCACCTTTAGATATATTTTTATCCTCTTCGCTTTTTGCCATTTCTGTGTTTAATAAACTTGGTCGGTCGTTCTTGCCCATATTTTCAAGAGACTCACCAATTTCTTCTAAATTTCTTTTTGCTACAGCCATAATTCTTATATTTTATAAGTTTATCTTCTTTTGTTTTATTATTGCATGTTTCACCCTACCCTACCAAGATTAGATTTTGATGTTGAACATGCGCTTGATAGCAATTTCGTAATCGATACCTGTACTTGAGTAAGGTGCATATTCGAATATGCTTTGTCCGTGTGCCTGAGCTTCCAGGAACTTTACAGAGCGGCGGATACGGCAAGGCAGAATTAAGTCGCCATGTTTTTCGCCTAAAAGTTTGCTCAACTCCTTGGTAATCTTGGTTCGTTCATCTACCATAACTGGCAGGAGTCCAAGTAATTCCAAATTATCGTTCATGTGGAACTCTTTCACTTCATCCATTACGCTGAGTACTTCACTTACTCCCTTGACAGATAATGCTTCCATCTGTACTGGAATCAAAATCTTGCTCGCTGCAACCAAAGCATTATAAGTGTTCTTGGAAAGTGCTGGAGGACAGTCGATGAAAATGTAGTCGAAATCATCAAATACGTTTTTCAGTTCTTCTCCTGTCATGTCATGGCAATCGTTGTCTTGCAAACATCCCAGTAATACCGTGTAGCTTTTCATCTGTTCTCTCAGTGAAGGGCCTCCTGGAAGGTGTTGTTCTATATTTTCCATCTGAGCAGATCCTGGAACTGCATATACTCCATTTTTACATTTGTAGACTGGCACACCACTCTGTTTGCACATGGCGTTGTATATGTTATCATATTCGTTATCTCTCACTCCGAAAAGCGAAGAGAGGTTGCATTGTGGGTCTAAGTCTATTACCAGAACCCTGAGGTTGTGATTCAACCGGACTATGCCAGAAGCCAGAGACTGCACAGTAGCCGTCTTGCCTACTCCACCCTTGTTGTTCACTACTGCAACAATTTCCTGTAGTTCATGTTTCATATTTCTTTTTTCCTTATTTCACGTTATGGTTTAATATAATTTACATATATTAGAATTGCTGGCAATTAGAATAAACGAATTGACTTATATTCTTTCGTCCAGAAAGACTAAAAGTCTTATTTCTGGATTGTCTTATATTCTTTAGTTCTAATATTGGTTGCAAAAATAGCCAAAATAGTTGATATAAAAGAATTTATCTTCTTATTTCTTTGTAAATATCCTTTTTTTTATACTTTTCTAACAATCTTCATGAAGAATAAGCATCACTTCGAATATGCTACTAAACGAAAATATGAATAGCCTAATAGACTGATAAATTAATTAAACTTATATATGAATATTCTATTAAACAAATATTTGTATAGACCATTATGCTAATAAATGATTATACTAATATATGAATAAACATATTTATGTATAACCATACAAACTAACAAACCGATAAACTAATAGCCGTAAAGACGTTTGTTAGAATAGAAGAAAATATAAAAATACGTTTAAACAAATATACTAACTGCCAGCAATTACAATAATCTAATGGTTGGCGAGATAAACATGTATATTACAAACCTAACATGTTAACACTTTATAATTCAGCATTTTAATTATCCTTTTTTTAGAATTTCTATCATGTATAAAGTTAGAATGCTAGTTTAGTCTAATTGCCTAATAAACTAAAATACGTATATTCAACAGGAACAGTTTATATAAGATATGTTAATTTTTCCTCTAAGTGCGTACAACCTATTGAAATTTTCAGTATCTTTACAGAGTTAAACTGATGTCGAACCTTTAAAACTATAACATCATGAAAATTGGTATTCCAAAAGAGATTAAGAACAATGAGAACCGTGTTGGAATGACACCAGCAGGAGTAGCTGAATTCATTAGACATGGTCACGAAGTGATGGTTCAGCATACGGCTGGAGAGAACAGCGGATTTGCTGATGAAGCGTATGAAAAGGTAGGAGCCATAATCTTACCCGACATTCAGAGTGTATATCGTGAGGCGGAAATGATAGTAAAGGTGAAAGAGCCTATCGCTGAGGAATATCCACTTATCCATCAAGACCAGCTTGTATTCACTTATTTCCATTTTGCCTGTGACAAAGAACTTACCGATGCCATGCTCAAGAGTGGTGCTGTCTGTCTGGCTTACGAGACTGTGGAGACAGATAACCACCATTTGCCTTTACTCATTCCGATGAGTGAAGTAGCTGGAAGAATGGCCATTATTAATGGTGCTTTTTATCTGCAGAAGACAAAGGGAGGAAAAGGAAAACTGATGAGTGGTGTACCTGGTGTGAACCGCGTCAAGGTTTTGGTATTGGGCGGCGGAACCGTAGGAGAAGCTGCGGCAAGAATGGCTGCAGGAATGGGAGCTGATGTATGGATTACAGATATCAGTTTGCCTCGTCTTCGTCAGTTAGAGATGGAGCTGCCTATCAATGTACACACGCTCTATTCCAACGAGCATAATATTCGTAGAGAATTGACAGATGTGGATATCGTTGTGGGTAGTGTGCTCGTACCAGGTGATAAAGCGCCGCATCTTATCACGAAAAATATGTTGAAATTGATGGAGCCAGGAACTGTACTTGTTGATGTAGCAATCGATCAAGGTGGCTGTTTCGAGACATCGCATCCAACCACACATTCTGATCCGACATATATGGTCGATGGAATCGTTCATTATGCAGTAGCTAATATTCCTGGTGCTGTGCCGAATACCTCTACTACAGCCTTGACCAATGCTACACTGAAATATGCATTGGCGCTTGCTGATAAGGGTTGGCGAAAGGCCTGCAAGGAGGATAAAGCCCTGTATAGGGGTTTGAATATCGTAAATGGAAAGGTGGTATTCAAGGCCGTAGCGGATGTCTTCGGACTGGAATATGAAAAAATGATACTCTAAGTAGAGTAGGGGAGGGTTCCATAACACAAAAGCTATGGGATCCTCTTTAAATAATGTATCACGGAGAACAGAATACACTTTGTTTGATTTGAACGCTTACTGATAGCATTTTTTAGAGAAAAAGACTTAAAAACTGGGAAAATGTAAGGAAAATAGGAGAAAGTACAAGAATATGCGTAAAAAATAAGTTAATTGTATAACATTATGCTATAGTTTTAGATATTTTTTATACTTTTGCACAATGAACATGAAGTTTAACTAACATTCAGTTATTATGAAGAAGAAAAAAAGCTTGTTGCTTTTCTTGGCAGCAACTTCAGCCAGCTTTGTGCAGGCAGCCCTTCCAGTTCATACCAGTTTTGCGGCTGGTATTGAAAATGTGCAAGAAAAAGGTCATACCTTTATAAAAGGAAGAGTGATTGATTCCGAGGGAAATCCTCTGGTAGGTGTCACGGTACAGATCGAAGGCACAAGCTATGGTGTTATCACTGATGCTGATGGTAACTACATACTGGAATTTCCATCTATGGCGCATCCTAAAATTGTATTTTCCAGCATCGGTTACAAATCGAAGAGTATTGAATTTCGTGGCGTAAAAGAGCAAAACATGATGCTGGAGTTGGATCATGTTGCGCTGGATGATCTCGTTGTCATCGGTTACGGCAGCAAGAGCCGTAGGAATGTAACTACCGCTATTTCTACCGTGAGTCAGGAACAGATAAGCAAGTTGGCTGCTACCACACCAACCCTCGATGGTCTTCTTCAGGGTACTGTAAAGGGCGTATTGGCTACTACCGCAAATGGTGAGCCTGGTTCATCTCTCAAGTTAAACATCCGCGGTATTACATCTCCTTATCCTAAATCGGGTAAAGGTAACAACAACCAGCCTCTTTATGTCATTGATGGCGTTCCTACCTTTATGGAGGATACCGGCATCAACCCGCTCATCAATATCTCACCAAACGATATTGAGAGTATCGATGTGCTGAAAGATGCCGCAGCTACTGCGATCTACGGTTCTCGTGGTGCCAATGGTGTCGTTATTGTCAAGACCAAGAACGGAAAGCGCAATGAGAAGACCAAGGTAGATTTCGGCTACACATTCTCGTTCAGTAATCCTATCAAAAACTATAAGCCATTGAACATTTCTGAATATAAGAATGTGCAGGACGAGATTCTGCGTAATACTGTAAATGGCATGAACGACGGCAGTTCAATGGTAGGTATGTATGGTTTTGATTATATTCTTAACCAGTATGGAAATGTTTCGCTCAATGAAGAAATGGGTCTTTATACCTATAATGGTCTTAATGAGAGTCTTTATGGCAAGGATAATGTCAACTGGGCAGATGAGGTAATCAACAAAAATGCACCTACACATCAGTATAATGTGGCTGTCAGAGGTGGAAGCAACAAAACCAACTATTCTTTCTCTTTCAACGGAATGAACCAGGAAGGTCTGTTACTCAATGACCGTATGGAGCGATATGGTGCAAGACTCTCTATAGATTCTGAAATCAACAAATACATCACCGTGGGAGGTGTGCTCGATTATACCTATTCTTCACGCAAGAGTGGAAGCAACGATCCTGCCTTGGGATATGATAATGACGGATGGATGACCCGTCCGGATTTGGCTGTACGCGATGCGGATGGCAACTTCCAGCGTGTAGATAAGTTCGGTCTTTATGCCGATACCTATAATGATGCCAATGCGGTAGCTAAACTCCAGCGCAAGACGAAGTATGAAAATGATCAGTTCTCTGGCAATGCTTATATTGATATTAAACCTGTCAAGGGATTGACTCTTCATGCTGATGCCAATATATCCAGATTCATTTTCAGCAACAGTTATTTCTCGCCAAAGATTACACTCCCGGAACAGTTGGGTATGGAGCCAACATCAACCTTGGCTGAGAGCACCTATCGCAACACCAATACTTCTATCAATTTCCGTGCCGACTACAAGTTCACGCTTACCGAAGCTCATCGTTTTGACGTGATGGCTGGTTATAGTGCCGACAGGTATTGGAGCAAGGAACACGACCAGGCTTATAGTGGTTTCCCTAACGATGATGTATTGAACAATGCCAGTTCTGCAACCACCGTCAATAAGCCAACCGAGACTTATTCCAAGAGTGGTCTTAATTCTATCTATGGTCGTTTGAGCTATGATTTTCTCTCACGTTATCTGCTTGATTTCAGTCTTCGTTCCGATGAGTCATCAAAATTTGGACCGGGTAACAAGCGCGGTACTTTCCCTGCAGTTTCTCTGGCTTGGCGCATCAATCATGAGCCTTTCCTGGAATCTGTAAGAGATATTGATGATTTGAAGTTCCGTTTGAGTTGGGGTAAGACTGGTTCCACCAACGTATCAGACTTTTCTTATATCCAGTATTTCAATGGTAATCAGTATGGCGGACAGAGCGGACTCACCCTTGCTTCTATTTATCCAAACAAGAACATCAAGTGGGAGATGACAACCGAGTATAATGCTGGTGTCGACTTCTCGTTCTTCAATGGCAGACTGACTGGTAGCTTTGATATCTATCACCGTAAGACTGATGGTGCGCTTGCTCCTGCTCCTATCGCCCTGGAATTTGGTATTGGCACCTATTACAGCAATATTCTTGATCTTACCAACAATGGTTTTGAGTTCTCTATCGGTGGTGATGTAGTTCGTACCAAGGATTTCACCTATAATACTATGCTCAGTATCTCAGCCAACAGGAATAAGATAACCAAGCTCAATGGTTCAACCCTCGACATGATGCATCAGGATCTCTACATGGAAGGTCATGCGATGGGAACCGTGAAGGGATATAAAGTGGCAGGCATCTATCAGAGTCAGGATCAGATTAGTAAGTTGAATGAACAGGCTATGGCCAAGGGATATGGTTTCTATCAGAATGGAGCTGCTGTAGGTGACTACATGTTTGCAGATACCAATGGTGATGGCTATATTTCAGAGGCCGACCGTACGGCGATTGCCAACCCAGAGCCAAAGGTATTCGGTGGATGGTCAAATACCTTGTCATATAAGAACTTCACGCTCTCTATGCTCTTCCAGTATCAGTTAGGTGGTGATGCCTACTACAGCACGATGCATGAATCTGCTAGTGGAGCCCTCGGTATGAGTATCTTGCGCGAGATGTATGGCAACACCTGGACACCGGATCGCACAGATGCCAAGTATGCTAAGTTGATGTGGATGCCTAGTGCCGATACCAACACCCAGGCCAACGACCGCTATGTATATTCCAACTCATACTTCCGTTTGCGCAACATCACGCTCTCTTATACCTTTGAGCCAGCATGGTTAGAGCGCTTGCATGTGAGTGGTGCATCGGTGTTCTTTACCGCTACCAACCTCTTTACCATTACCGATTGGCCAGGTTTGGATCCAGATATGGCAGCCACAAATGCTTTTACCAAGACAACCGAGACCAAGGATGTATATCCAATGAGCCGTTCGTTCTCATTCGGTCTCAAATTGCAATTCTAACTCATTCAAAGAAACGAAGATTATGAAACATATAAGATATCAATTTCTGGCGTTACTATCAGTATCAGCACTCACATTCACATCGTGCGACTTGATAGGCAGTATCGATGATATGGAACCAGACCATGTGGTAACCGATTTGAATTATATTACCGATGCCGCTTCTGCTCAGACTGCTCTCAATGGTGTTTACGCTTCCTGGCGCAGTACAGGTGTATCTTACTTGAGATATGGTATCGCCTCTATGGCGCATACCCAGGCTCAGGCGATGGTGATGGGGGCGGATGAGTTTGCTGCCGAGAATATCGAGACCAATAACAGTAATGTGGAGACGGCTTATACTGCCTATTACAATGTAATCAATGCGGCCAATACCTTCCTGGTACATGTCAACAAGAATATACCAGGACTGAGCGAGGAGAAACGTACAGAGATGATTGCAGAGGCTCGTTGCCAGCGTGCTTTGGCTTATCTCACTCTCCTGAAATGTTTCGGAGAATACTGGAAGCAGGATTCCCAATACGGAGTCTGTCTCTTCAAGGATGAGTTGGTAAGAGATAACCAGGTTCGTCAGCGTTCATCTGTAGCTGATACTTACAAGCTGATTTCTGAAGATCTCGATTATGCCATCGCCCATTGCGAACAGCATCCGGCAGACCATTATCACATGAGCAGTCTTTTTGCCAAGGCTTTGAAGGCAAAGATGTATTTTGCTCAGGATAACTATCCGGAGGCAGCAAGATTATCTGAAGAAGTGATCAACGAGGCAGAAACTGCTGGCTATGAACTTGAGAGCGAATATGCTAATATTTTTACAGAACAGTTTAATTCTAAGGAGATGCTTTTCGCTCCTTATACTGCTAATCCTAATGAATTGATGGATGCTTCTTGGTTTGCCTTCTCTCCAGGATCACTCCTTAAAAAGGTGGCTGATGATTTGGTTCCTGATGATGAAACAGGGGGTGATATCGTTGTTCCAGATCCGGGAGAGGGTGGGGATGTAGTAGTTCCTGATCCAGGTGAAGGCGGTGATGTTGTATTGCCTGGTGATGGAGATGATGGCGGTATCGTTATCCCTGGTGGTGATGGTGGCGATTTCCCATTCCCTCCAGGTGAAGATGATGCTGCTTCCTACGATCCTCTTTATACTTGGGCATACAAGGGTGGAGGCATGATTGGAATTGCCAAGTACAGCAAGTTGACTCCTGAGTTTATGTTCGAAGATTCTTATTACTTCATGCGCCTTGCCGAAGTTTATTATATCGCTGCCGAAGCAGAGGCTCGTCAGGGTCAGTATGCTAAGGCTCGTACGCTCTTGGCTACAGTCATCGAACGTGCCGGATATACTGAGGACGATGTGAACGCAATTGCCGATAGTGATCTTCTGGGTGAAATACTCAAGCATAAGTTGTGTGATATGAGTAACGAAAATCTGGAAGAATGGTTCGATCTTTGCCGTTATAACCGTCAGGGTGGTTTCGAGAGTTGGACAGAAGATGAGAAAGCAGAACTTCCTAGCTTCCGCCGAAATCTTCTTCCTATACCAAAGGCATCTATGGGAGCCAATAATCTTCTGGTTCAGAATCCGGAATATGTGAATCAATAAACATTATATAATAAATAATATCGAGAAAAAATGAATAAGATGAAAATGAAAACTTGCATGATGACACTTGCCGGTCTTGTACTTGCAATGGCTGCCAGCGCGCAGAATTTTGAGATGAAAGGTAAGGTTAAAGGTAACGTGGACGGCTGTTCTGTCATGTTGCAGAAGTATGGATTGGAAGGTGTTACCAATCTGGATAGCGTTACAATCAAGAATGGTGAGTTCACCCTCAAGGGGGTAGTTAACCAGCCTGAGCAGTATCAGATGGTTATTGATATGAACAAGCCTGGTACAGCTGAGCCTGACTATCAGAAAATATTCTCAACAAGAGTCTATGTAGAGAATAAGCCGATGACCTACGATGTAGATCTTACCGGTTTTCCTGCAGAGCGTGATATGAGTATGATAGAGCCTGTAGTAAAGGGTTCTACCACCCAGGATATTTATCAGGCTTATCTTGAACTGATGTCACCTATTCAGGACAAGATGCATAAGATGGATGATAGTATCAACCAGACTACCGATTTGGCACAGCGTGTATCCCTTGCCAAGGAAGCCATCAAGTTGCAGGAGGAAATGCGCCATCAGACCAGTCTGTTTATTCAGCAGCATACCACTTCTCTGGTAGCCTTCGACTTGCTTCTCGAGAGTTTCTCTTCTTTACCAACCCCATATACCTCTCAGCAGATTGACGAGATGATGGGCTGGTTGAAGAACGACTGGAGTTCTTCTGCACAATATCCGATGCTGCAGATGCAGGCAGAGATGGCAAAGCATACTGCTATCGGCAACCATTATATCGATGGTACCGTTGTCACTCCTGAAGGCAAGCAGGTGAAGCTTTCTTCACTTATCAAGAAGGGTGAATACACCATGTTGGAGTTCTGGGCTTCCTGGTGTCGTCCATGCCGTCAGGAGATTCCACATCTCAAGAAGGTACACGAGAAATACAAGGATTTCAACATCATCAGTATTTCCGTAGATGAGAGAGATGCCGACTGGAAAAAGGCAATGGCCAAGGAAGGAATGACCTGGACACAGGTTCGCAATCCTGAAGGTTTTGGCGGTATGGTGATGGGCGAGTATGGCATCAATGGTATTCCAGCCTGTCTCATCCTAGATAAGGATGGCAATTTCTATAAGACCAACATGCGTGGTGCTTATCTTGATGCTTTCCTGTACGATTACTATAAGAAATAAAATAGTTTAGTGCATAAAAATATTCCCCGGTATGAATCCTCAGTATTCCTGCAGGATTCGTATCGGGGAATTTTGTTGATGAATTATATGAAGGATAGATCTTCGCGAAATGAAAATCCATCATTGTAACTTTACCATGCCTCCAGTTTATCTGCAATCTCTGGCATCTTATCCTTGGTGAATACAGGATTCTTACCTTCCTTCTTCTGTTGGCGATAGTCTTTCAATAGGAAGACGGCCTGACGGGAAAGCAGGACGATGGCTACGAGATTGCAGAGGGTGAGAAGAGCCATCGTGATATCTGCAAAACTCCATGCAAAATCCAGAGATACTACCGCTCCGACCATCACCATTGCTGCTACAGCAAGACGATAGACAAATACACCCAGCTTGGAGTCCCTGATATATCTCACGTTGGTTTCTCCATAATAATAATTGCCGATGATGCTGCTAAAGGCAAACAGCCATATCATTACCGCAACAAACGGATTGCCGATGCTTCCGATTTCGTGGGTCAGGGCATCCTGGGTGAGTTGAATACCATTTGAAGCCGTAAGATCCACACCGCTCACCAGAATAATGAAAGCAGTGCAGGAACATACCACCAGCGTATCTGTAAAAACGCCCAAAGCCTGTATCAATCCCTGTTTTACAGGATGACTGACTGTAGCTACCGCAGCAGCATTCGGTGCACTACCTTCACCTGCCTCATTACTGAACAGACCTCGCTTGATACCCTGTATTACTGTAACGCCAAGAACTCCGCCTGCAGCCTGATTGAATCCGAAAGCATTCTCAACAATGGTAAGCAGAACCTTTGGCAGACTGGTGATATTCCAAACAACAACACCTACAGCTATCAGAAGGTAAATGACAGCCATCACTGGAACCACGGTAGAAGAGAACTTAGCCACTCTATGGATGCCACCGAAGATGATGAGCAGGGTGAGCACAGTGAGGGCAATTCCCATGGTGGCAGGTTCGATGCCAAAAGCCTTCTGCCATGCCAGACAGATAGTATTGCTCTGCACAGAATTATAGGCAAAGCCGAAGGTAATGATCATCAGCACGGCAAAAAGAATACCCATCCATCCTTTTCCCAAACCATACTTCATATAATAGGCTGGTCCGCCATAGAACGATGTTTTGCCTTTTCGCTTGTAAAGTTGGGCGAGAGTTGATTCTATGAAAGCGGATGCAGAGCCCAGCAAAGCCAGCATCCACATCCAGAATACGGCTCCCGGACCACCGATGCTGACAGCAGTAGCCACACCGGCAAGATTACCGGTGCCAATACGGCTAGCCAATGCTACCACAAAAGCCTGGAAGGAAGAAATGTGTTTCATTTCTCCATCCACTTTCACCTCCATCGACAGTTCATCGTGTCCTATTTCTTCCGGTTGTACCTTGTCGGGATGAATCAGCAGCCTGATCATCTCTCTGATAAGGCGGAACTGGACGAAACGGGTACGCCAAGTGAAAAACAGGGCACAGCATATCAAGACGGTGATGATGATATACGACCAAAGAAAATCGCTAACCTGAACTAAAATGTTTTGTATTGAATCTATCATTTATCTATTTAAAACTTCTTATTTCTTTACTTTTTTATAACCTTCAGAACCTGGTCAGCAATACTTTTCATTCCCTTGATAGTAGGGTGACCGTTTTTCTTGTCAATATCATGAAGAGCAATGACAGGAACCTGATATTTGTTGCAGATCTTTTTTACCGACTCATTGATTACATCCTTGAGTTCAGAGTTTAAGATGAAATATACCTCTACATTAGGATAATGCTGTCGTATATCTGAAAGCAGCTTGGCCATGGCAGGGCGGAAACAGTACAAATCTGCGCGCTTCCAGTCGCTATACTGATAGTTGCCGAGCGGGGCATCAGCCCAGTTGTCATTCGTAGCACCGCAAATCAGGATGATATCCGGATTGCCAAGGAGAGAACTGCGGGTGATGAAAGAACGGTCGGTATAATCTGCATCATTATAGCCAGTGTTGCAGATGGTAGCACCAGAATAGGAATTGATATTTCCCATCTTATAGCCTCCTTCCTTGATAACTTGCCACCACCAGGTTTGCTCAACCTTGTTTACATCTGTAGTTTCTGGTGGAGTAGTAGGTGAGTACCAGGTGGCATAACCCTTAGGAATGAACCCCTCGAAAGTGGAATACGAGTCACCGAGAACGGCAACGGTCTGCTTCACCTGTGCCATGAGCGGCATGAAGGTGAGCATAATGAAAGAAATGATAATCGTAAATCTTTTCATGATGCTTGTTCTTGTTTTAATGCTTCTTATGTAATTCTGCTGCAAAAGTAATATAAATATGTGAATAGACAAAAAATATCGGAGGAAAATTCATCTTTCTGTTTCTATTTTTGTCTAAAACTAAGCATGATTTGAGTTATACCATAATTTAATCATGTGCGCGCGCTAGCGCATATGCACGCAAGCGTACGCATGCATATATATAATAATGTATACACAAAAAATCTATTGCACAAAGTCTTTATAGATGTTAAAAACCGACTAAAAAAGCAACTTTTTTGCGAAAAGATTTGGTGGAATGAAAAATAGTTAGTACTTTTGCACT
>ERZ781275.578-NODE-578-length-40167-cov-6.827284_pt1 | contig 40167 bp, 49 predicted proteins | sample MGYA00375853_ERZ781275 | MGnify/ENA primary metagenome ERZ781275 (study PRJEB29790, sample SAMN03653691) | human gut metagenome | host: Homo sapiens | place: USA: Dallas, Texas | collected 2012-07-23 | study: EMG produced TPA metagenomics assembly of the Gut...
ATTGCTTTAGCTGAAGTAATTTCTGCCATTTATGTTCTCCTTATTTTCTACGTGTTTTCTTGTCGTCTGCAGCGTGACCCTTGTAAGTACGAGTTGGCGCAAATTCACCAAGCTTGTGACCTACCATGTCTTCCTGGATGTAAACAGGCACGTGTTTACGTCCGTCATAAACTGCGATTGTGTAACCAATGAAACTTGGGAAGATCGTTGAACGACGTGACCAAGTTTTGATGACTTTTTTCTTTTCGTCGTTAGCTTGAGCTTCAACTTTCTTCATCAGATGCTCATCGACGAAAGGTCCTTTTTTAAGACTGCGTCCCATTTTATATTTTCTCCTTTAAATAAGTACCACAGCGGCCTGCGCTGACTAAGCAGCGCTACCGAGCTGGCGGATAGATTGCTTTACATTATTTCTCGTTGCGACGACGAACGATAAGTTTGTCAGATTTCGCTTTTTTGTTACGAGTTTTAAGTCCAAGAGCAGGTTTGCCCCATGGAGTAGATGGCGCTTTACGACCAACTGGTGCTTTACCTTCACCACCACCGTGTGGGTGATCGTTAGGGTTCATTACAGAACCACGAACTGTTGGGCGAATACCCTTCCAGCGATTACGGCCGGCTTTACCAAGGTTGATAAGTGATTGTTGTTCGTTACCTATAGTACCGATAGTTGCACGACAAGTACCAAGAACCATACGAACTTCGCCTGATTGAAGACGAACAAGTACGTATTTACCTTCTTGACCCAAAACTTGAGCAGAAGCACCAGCGGCACGGATAAGTTCAGCACCTTTACCTGGTTGAAGCTCAATGTTGTGGATAACTGTACCAACTGGGATGTTTGCAAGTGGAAGAGCGTTACCAATCTTGATATCCGCATCTGGACCTGAAACGATACGTTGACCTACTTCAAGACCTTTAGGTGCGATGATGTAAGCTTTAACCCCGTCAGTGTAGTGTACAAGAGCGATGTTTGCAGTACGGTTTGGATCATACTCAATTGTTTTAACAACTGCTTCAACGCCATCTTTGTTACGTTTGAAGTCAATCAAACGGTAGTGACGTTTGTGTCCGCCACCTTGGTGACGTACAGTGATACGACCGTTGTTGTTACGACCAGCTTTGTTCTTAAGAGAAACAAGCAATGATTTTTCAGGAGTGCTTGTAGTGATTTCTGCGAAATCCAAAGAAGTCATGTTACGACGGCCATTTGTCGTTGGTTTATAAACTTTAATACCCACGTTAATTTCTCCTTTGATTATTCAGCTTCAGCTGCAAACAACTCGATTGCTTTAGAATCAGCTGTAAGAGTGATGATAGCTTTTTTAGTTTTTGAAGTGAAACCAGTGTAACGTCCAACACGTTTTTGTTTTGGTTTAACAGTTACAGTGTTCACGCTAGCAACTTTAACACCTTCAAATGCAGCTTCAACTGCTTGTTTGATCAAGAGTTTGTGTGCACGTGTATCAACTTCGAAAGTGTATTTTCCTGCTTCAAGAGCAATCATAGATTTCTCAGTGATAACAGGTTTTTTGATTACGTCATACAAATTCATTATGCAAGAACCTCCTCGATTGATGAGATAGCTTCTTTAGTAACAAGAAGTTTATCTGCGTTTACGATGTCAAGTACGCTTGCAGTTGCAGGAGTTGCAACAGTTACGTTTGCAAGGTTACGTGCTGAAAGTTCAGCGAATTTGTTTCCTTCTTCAACGATAACAAGTACTTTAGAATCGATGCTAAGAGCTGAAAGAACGTTTGCGAATTCAGCAGTTTTTGGAGCTGCAAATGAAAGAGCTTCAACTGCTACAAATTTATCTTCTGCAACTTTAGCTGAGTAAACAGATTTCAATGCAAGGCGACGAACTTTTTGTGGAAGTTTGTATCCGTAAGAACGTGGAGTTGGTCCGAAGACAACACCACCACCACGCCATTGTGGTGAGCGGATAGAACCTTGACGAGCACGTCCAGTTCCTTTTTGACGCCATGGTTTACGTCCACCACCTGATACTGCTGAACGGTTTTTAACCGCGTGAGTACCTTGGCGAAGGCTAGCACGTTGGCTGATTACGACATCAAATACTACTGATTCGTTTGGTTCGATACCGAAGATAGCGTCGTTAAGTTCAACTGTGCTAACTTCTTTACCAGTTTGGTCAAATAGTTTTACGTTTGCCATTTTTAACTGATTTCTCCTTTCTTATTATTTAGCAGCTTTAACTGCTGATTTGATAGTGATAAGAGATTTCTTAGCACCTGGTACGTTACCTTTGATAAGGATAACGTTTTTCTCTGGGATAACTTGTACAACTTCAAGATTTTGAATTGTCACACGGTTGCCACCCATACGTCCTGCCAAGTGTTTGTTTTTGAAAACACGGTTAGGCGCAACAGGTCCCATTGAACCTGGACGACGGTGATAACGAGAACCGTGAGCCATAGGTCCGCGTGATTGACCGTGGCGTTTGATAACACCTTGGAAACCTTTACCTTTTGAAGTACCAGTTACGTCAACAACATCTCCAGCTTCGAATGTGTCAACAGTGATTTCTGATCCAACTTCCAAGCCTTCAATGTTTTTGAATTCACGAATGAAGCGCTTAGGAGCTGTGTTAGCTTTCGCTACATGGCCTTTGGCAGGTTTGTTGCTCAATACGTCACGAAGATCATCAAAACCAACTTGAACTGCGTTGTAACCATCTGTTTCAACTGTTTTAACTTGAAGAACAACGTTTGGAGCCGCTTCAACAACAGTTACAGGGATTAATTCGCCAGCTTCAGTGAAGATTTGAGTCATTCCCACTTTTTTCCCTAAGATTCCTTTTGTCATGAGAAAATATTTCCTTTACTTTATTGTTTTTTCAAAAAGTTTTTTATGAGCGTTTTTTATGCTCAAAAAAGTTTTTAACGAGCGTTTTTTATGCTCATTGAATCAAACTTTAAATTAAAGTTTGATTTCTACGTTCACACCACTTGGAAGATCAAGTTTCATCAAAGCGTCAACTGTTTTTTGAGTTGGGTTGATGATGTCGATAAGACGTTTGTGTGTACGCATTTCAAATTGTTCGCGAGAATCTTTATATTTGTGAGTCGCACGAATAATTGTGTAGAGACTACGTTCAGTTGGAAGTGGAACTGGCCCAGCAACTGTCGCACCTGTGCGAGTTGCAGTTTCTACGATTTTTTCAGCCGCTGTATCAAGCGTACGGTGTTCGTAAGCTTTCAAACGGATACGAATTTTTTTGTTTGCCATTTTTTCTCCTCTTTCGTCTATTTAAGATAATAGGCTAGCTCCTCAAGAAAACCAACACGGATTGCGTGGCAGTGCAACCAGGCGTGTCGCAACCTCTTGTATCATAGCTAAGCGCTGTATTTACAGCACCATAATATAATAACAAAAGAACCCACTCATTGCAAGGGATTTTTTAAGTTTTTTTCTTTTTTCTTTATTTTCTTTTTGACTAAACAAAAAAATCCACCTTCGATGGATTTTTTATCAACTTTCTTTAGTGTAGTCGTACCCCATGTGTTCATAGGCTTTAACCGTTGCAACACGTCCTGTTCGTGTTCGCATAATAAATCCTTTTTGAATTAGATAGGGTTCATACATATCTTCTACCGTTTCTCGCTCTTCAGCAATATTAACTGACAAGGTCCCTAGACCAACCGGTCCACCACCATACATCTCAATCATGGTTCGGAGAATTTTTTGGTCGACATAATCTAGTCCTTCATGATCCACATCCAACATAGTCAACGCCTTGTCTGCAATCTTATCATCAATGATTCCATCACCCATAATTTGTGCATAGTCTCTCACACGCTTAAGTAGGCGGTTAGCAATACGTGGCGTTCCACGACTACGACGTGCTAACTCTAGGGCAGCCTCAGGTGTTATAGTCATATCAAAGATTTCTGAAGTACGTTCTATAATTTCCTTCAAATCTGGTAACTCATAATATTCCATATGACCATTAATCCCAAAACGAGCCCTCAATGGATTTGACAACATACCTGCTCGTGTGGTTGCACCCACTAAAGTGAACGGTGGTAACTCTAGGTGAACACTACGACTTGTTTCACCTGCACCAATCATGATATCGATGTAGTAATCTTCCATAGCACTATAAAGTACTTCTTCCACTGCCATAGGCATTCGATGAATCTCATCAATAAATAAGATATCACCTGGCTCCAAGTCATTTAGTATGGCAACCAGATCTCCAGCCTTCTCAATTGCTGGCCCAGACGTCTGCTTTAAATTGACGCCCATCTCATTAGCTATCACAAAAGCCATGGTCGTTTTCCCTAAACCTGGAGGACCAAACAAAAGAGTATGATCCAATGCTTCATCACGAAGTTTAGCTGCCTCTATAAAAATCTTTAATTGGTCCTTAACCTTATCTTGACCAATATATTCCTTAAAGTACTGAGGACGAAGGGTACGCTCAACATACTCTTCATCTCCTAGTAAATCATTATCTAATATTCTTGCCATAGGCTTATTTTAGCACAAAACAAAAAATGCAGTCAAAATTTGTCCATAAAAAAGAAGACAAGACTTGCCTTCTCTTTTGATTATTTCTTACCACCCTTAACTGGTGCCTTATCAGCTTTCTCTATAGCTTCTTTAATTGTCTTAGTATAGAGTTTAGCACCACGGTTAATAGAGTCGCTATCAGATCCAAAGTGAACCCCATCTGTACCATTCCAGATAGAAATATTTTCTTTAGCCACTTGATACCAGTCAGCAACCGTCACAAAGTCGTATTTCTTAGCCATCTCTAACTCATACTTACGTAACTGAATCAAAGATTGGGCCTCATTACCAGATTTACTACCATTATATGGTGTCACAAAGATAATATGGTGACCCTTAGGTAAATTCTTGATGATTTTATTAATAACGCCTTTATAGTCGTCAATCTCATTAACACCACCAGCAATGACAACATCCTTAGCAAGAGCATTACTATCCGCGTAATCTTTAAGCAAATCATTGATTGTTGATAGGTTACGACTGACAACTGCATCTATAGCGACATTATCAATACTTGATTCCAGCTGATCTTTTGATCTAAGAGCTACGGAGTCCCCTAAAACTGTCACTCCCTTATTCACACCAAATGAAGTAGCCTGACTGTTTTCCGCATTGGTACGCGTTAATTTCATCTTAGTCTGAGCTTGCGACAAACCATTAGCTTCTAAATCTTTCTCGAAGTTCCCTACAGCTGGCGCAAAGAGAGAAATAAGCACTGTAATTAAAGTAAGACCACTAAAAACATAAAGCACAATATGTCGGTACGGCGTCAAGTCTAAATCTATTCCAAAGAGACTGGCCTTTCTTCCTGCAATAAATGGCTCTATTATATAGTAGGAAAGTGTTGCGAAAACAATTGACAGAATCGTTGTCAGAATGACTGCAATAATATTATTGGTCAATTGACTAAAGATAATATATAGCGGCCAGTGAAAAAGATAGACACTATAGCTAATCTCTGCCAAATAACTAATAAGAGCAGGCTCTGATTTTCCAGGCAATTTCTCATGGAGGACACGGGCAGAGTAAATAATAACAGCCGTGAACAAACTAGCTAAAACAAAACCAAATAGATAGGTAATGCGTTCCTCGAAATGGAGAACTAAGCCCAACAATACGAGCAAGGCAAAACTTCCTACCATATAAAGGACTGTCTTTTTCAGAGTCCAAAGGCGTATATTTTTCTTGAACCTAGCGGTCGTTTCATACACACCTGAAAGTGTCGCAAAGAGAGAACCTAGGAAGAATGGATAGGCATGCGTAATTGATGAGAAATATAAGCGAGAAAAACTATCAACAAAGAAAGCGCTAATAAACATTGATAGGAAGCTCACCATAAAGCAGGCAAGAGATACCATAAAGACTAGGCTTCTAAATTGATTTTGGTGTTTGACACGCTTAGCTAGGAACCAAAGCAAGGCACCCCAAAGAATATAATAGTGAACCTCAATAGCCAGACTCCATGTATGGAGGTAAATATGCTGGTTAAATTGGTTCTCATAATTTCCCCCGGTCAAAATCTCATAATAGTTAGTTACAAAACCGATAACAGAGGTGATTTGACGTCCAATACCTGCAATAAAATCATTTCGAACCAAGAGCGCCAAAGGGGTACAGATAAGAACCATCAACACAAGTGGTGGTACTATCCGGTAAAAGCGTCGTCGCATAAAACCAAGGTAATCAATGCGATGCGTCCTAGATACCTCATCAATCAAAAGTGCTGTAATCAAATACCCTGAGAAGGTAAAGAAGACATCAACACCGATGAAGCCCCCAGGAAGAATACTTGGGAAGAAATGATAGATCAGAACCAAAAGAAGTCCTGTCACACGAATATAAGAAAACCAGTTAATTCTCATCCTTTAAAAATCCCCTGTTTAAATTTTCCTTTGTAGGTAACCTTATTTTCAGTAGTCAATTTTCCTTGACCATCGGCTTGACCAGACTTGAACTCTCCTTGATAAATCCAACCCTCATGAGATTTGAAGGTTCCTTGACCATTAAAGGAACCATTCTTAAATTCTCCCGTATAGGTATCACCATTATCATAGGTCAAAGTTCCTTGACCATTCAAACGATGGTTCTGCATCTGACCTTTATAGGCAATCTTAGTCCCATCAATCTTGATAGAATGTTGCGTTTTTATAGTCACCAAAAACAAGGACAGGGCGCATAAAATAATAACCCCTACTGTAATACGCTCAAATTGATTTCGGTCGATATCAATATTTTTAAAATCAAAATCCTTTAGTTGTTTAAAATTCATTGTCTATCCTTAATCCACTGTAACCAGTCTCGACAACCTGCAGTTACCAATTTATATGTTTCTTCAAAGTCACCTGTATACCATGGGTCCGGCACTCCACCAGGTCGGAAAAGCTTGATTTTATCGTCATAACGCCTTGCAGATATCTGTAAAAGATCCTCAACATTTGACTCATCCATTCCCACAACTAGATCAAAGAACTCAAAATCAGCCTGACTAATCTGTTGTGAGCCCTTGGAAGAGTCAAAAGAAATAGCATATTTCCTTAAAATCTTTTGGGTTCCTTGATGAACTGAATTTCCATGCTCCCATGAAGATGTCGCGCGACTTTCGATATGCAAAGACTTTTCTTGGTCCAGCTCTTTCATCACAAATTCTGCCATTGGGCTACGACAAATATTCCCCAGACAAACAAATACAATCTTATTCATTATTCACCTCTTGCCCAAAACTATTAAGAGATATGCTCACTTATTTTCTTCGTCAAAATTATGAACACACTTTTAAATCATGAAAGTAGGTTCTCATTAATTTTCATTTAATCAATCCATATTATACCGAAAAACTAATCAAATAGAAAGGTTTCTTTCCTAATCATATCGAAAAATTAGTAACCTTTTTTAACAGTTGCAATATTCATATTAATCTATATGTTTAAGGCGTGAGAAAAGAGAACCTAGTTTCCTAGATTCTCCTTTTGTTGGCTTTAGATATTTGACCAAACACTTTCAAGGATGTTTGTTTGTTCACGTCCTGGTCCTACAGAGAAAGTAGAGATACGTACACCTACCAATTCACCAACACGACGAACATAATTACGAGCATTTTCAGGAAGCTCATCTAAACTACGGCAACCTGTGATGTCTTCTTCCCAACCTGGCAATTCTTCATAGATTGGTTTACAACGTTTCAGTTGCTCAAGACTAGCTGGGTAGTGATCAATACGCTCACCATCAAGGTCATAAGCTACACAAATTTTTACAGTGTCAAGACCTGAGAGAACATCGATACAGTTCAAGCTGAGGTTTGTGATACCTGATACACGACGACTATGGCGCATCACCACTGAGTCAAACCATCCTACACGACGTGGACGTCCTGTTGTTGTTCCATATTCATGACCAACTTCACGGATGCGTTCACCAACTTCATCAAATAACTCAGTTGGGAAAGGACCATCACCAACACGACTCGTATAGGCCTTACATACACCAACTACCTTATTAATTTTAGATGGACCAACACCAGAACCGATTGTAACACCACCCGCAACTGGGTTTGATGACGTTACAAATGGGTAAGTACCTTGGTCAATATCAAGCATAACCCCTTGAGCTCCTTCAAAGAGGACACGTTTACCTGCATCAAGAGCGTCATTCAAGATAACGGATGTATCTGTGACATATTGCTTAATTTGTTGTCCGTAAGCGTAGTATTCTTCAAAAATCTCATCGAATGATAATTCTTCAGCTTCATACATCTTACTGAAAAGACGGTTTTTCTCAGCTAAGTTCGTTTTCAAACGATCAGCAAAGATTTCTTTGTCCAAAAGGTCTGCAATACGGATACCTACACGCGCAGCCTTATCCATATAGGCAGGACCAATACCTTTGTTAGTTGTACCAATCTTATTGTCACCTTTGGCGGCTTCTTGCAGTTGATCAAGTTTAATATGGTACGGCAAAATAACGTGTGCGCGGTCAGAAATACGAAGGCTCTCTGTTGACACACCTTCTGCATGAAGATATTCCAACTCTTTGACAAGTGATTTAGGATTGACCACTACACCGTTCCCGATAACAGAGATTTTCTCTGGGAAGAAAATACCTGATGGAATCAAGTGCAATTTAAATTTCTTACCATCTATAACAATCGTGTGACCTGCATTGTCTCCACCTTGATAACGTGCGATCACTTCGGCATCTTGACTTAGGAAATCTGTAATTTTCCCTTTACCTTCATCACCCCACTGGGTACCCACAACAACTACTGATGTCATATTATTTTGATAACGGACAGCTCCACCTTTACGAGGCTGTCCCCACCTTTCTTGAAAAACTTCACGGTGGGAATTTCACCCACAAGTTTTGCGTTACAGTTTATTATAGCAGAAAAAAGTCTATTTGTTCAACGTTGAAAGCGCTTCTTACAAAATATTCTGACAGTTATAGCTAAGATTGCAACTAGTTATTTACTATATCTTTTTAACCTTGCTTCTTATGTATAACTATCAGCTATTTTACCACTAAATAGTTCTAGTAGCTATTTAACCTGCTTCATATAATCATTTAACTGCCTTTGATTCTTTAAAATAATTGTCTTGTCAGAATAATTTTTAACAACTGCATTATATCGCTCTACATATTTTTTAGAACGTCCGTCTAATAAAATCCATTTCACAAATGCAAAATCAAATTTTTCATTACAACCTTCTGCCATGCTAGGACGTGTCTTTCCCCTATATGTTAAATAACGCCTAAACGCCCGATAGAGACAATTAACTCTGTTAAAGTTGAAATAGACAATACAGTCAGCTTCCCTCATACGTTCCTCATAAAGACAGGCCGAGTAATTCCCTTCAATAATCCAATCACTTTGTAGCATAAATGTTGATATATCGTCAGTCATTTCATCAACTGTTCGCTCTTGCCAATTTGATGTGAAATGAATTTTATCTAAATGAAGAACCTCACAATTGTAGTGTTGACCTAAAAAATTTGCCAAAGTCGACTTTCCAGAACCACTATAGCCAATGATTGCAATTTTCAACTCATGTCTCCTTTTTCAATTCTGTTTCTTGACTATTATCATAACACAAAGCATATATTTAGAAGAAATTATCATTGGGAACAACTCTCGTTTAGACAAATAAACACGTAAATTTCTGTTTAAAGTGAGTTCTTTCTTAGAAAAATAAAAAGAGACTTATAAGCAAGTCTCTTTCCGATATTAAGATGCCCCCTACAGGGCTCGAACCTGTGACCCATGGATTAAGAGTCCACTGCTCTACCAACTGAGCTAAGGAGGCTGGATGCTGTATTGGTACCGATGATCCACCGTTTGTATTGAACCCGCGACGTAAAAAAGCAGGTGGGCGACTCGCTACTAACTTCAGTTGCTTCTGGGTGAGCCAGCCTGCACACTGTTAATAGACCTCTGTCTCCCGATAATACAAAAATTAGTCGGTCAACACTTATATGTGGATTCGTATACCACAGCAATTTCTATGTTTTTATAATACCACTTTTGAAAATTATTGCAAGAGGAAAAATCAATTTTATTGCAATCGTTTTCGTTGATTCCTCTCGTATTACCTAGATAACTTATCGATCCGTTCTTTATTAGCTCCAAGAGCTCTTTCATATTTCCCGGTTTCATTGGGTTGGAAATAATTCACACCTCTTAATTTATCCGGAAGATATTGTTGTTTGACCCACTTTTCAGGATAAGCATGGGGATACTTGTAATCTTGTGCATTGCCCAGTTCCTTGCTTCCAGCATAGTGTCCATCTCTCAAATGACGAGGAATAGGTAAATTCCCTGATTTTCTAAGGTCTGCCAAGGCAGCATCCATAGCCATATAAGCCGAATTCGACTTAGGAGATAAAGCTAAGTCAACAACTACATTGGCAATCAAAATACGCGCCTCTGGGAAACCTACTTTCTGTGCAGCTTCCAAAGCTGTAACCGTGTGAACTTGCGCATCAGGATTAGCTAAACCAATATCCTCGTACGCAATCACAGTCAAGCGTCGTGCTAGACTAGGGAGATCTCCTGCTTCAACCAAACGTGCTGCATAGTGAAGACTGGCATTAACATCAGAGCCTCGAATAGATTTTTGCAAAGCAGAAAGTACATCATAGTGTCCATCACCGTCTTTATCCATGGTGATATAGCTACGTTGTAAACTATTTTCCACTGTATCTAAAGTAATATGGCGAAGCCCATCTTCTGAAGCTGGCGTCGACATGACAGCTAAATCTAAGGAATTATAAGCCGAACGTAAATCACCATTAGTAGCCGTAGCAATAAAATCTAGAGCATCCTCATCTAACTGGACATCAAAGTCAAAGCCACGCTCCTTGTCCTCTAGAACACCTAGTATAGCTTCCTTAATATCCTCGTTAGAGAGTGGTTCCAACTCAAATATTTGTACACGACTACGGATGGCTGGTGTTACAGAAAAAAACGGATTCTCCGTTGTAGCCCCAATCATGATAATATTACCATTCTCTAAGAGTGGTAATAAAAAGTCTTGTTTAGCTTTATCTAAACGATGAATCTCATCTAGGAGCAGAACTAAGCCACCTGAAAATTTAGCCTCTTCCGCAATTTCCTGCAGGCGTTTCTTGCTATCAACTGTAGCATTAAAGGTTCTAAAAGCAAATTTTGTTGTTCCTGCAATAGCACTAGCTATTGAGGTCTTCCCGATTCCTGGTGGCCCGTAGAGAATCATTGACGATAGCATATTAGCCTCTACCATACGGCGAATAATTTTACCTTCACCAACCAGATGCTTCTGACCAATCACCTCTGAAATTGTACGTGGACGCATGCGTAGAGCAAGATTATCTGGCATCTTCTCTCCTTTTTAAACTGTTTTTTTCTTATTATAATAAGCATATACTATTTTGTTACAAAAAGAAATCATAAATAGTTCTTGTCAAACCTAAATTCTTATGATAGAATGTTTTGGTATGTGGTGCTAGCACATCCGTAATAAATTCTACCTAGGAGGAAAACACGAAATGGCTAAAGTATGTTACTTTACAGGACGTAAAACTGTTTCTGGAAACAACCGTTCACACGCTATGAACAAAACTAAACGTGCCGTTAAACCTAACCTTCAAAAAGTTACTATCCTTGTTGATGGTAAACCTAAAAAAGTTTGGGCTTCAGCTCGTGCGCTTAAATCTGGTAAAGTTGAACGCGTTTAATCTTATTGGATATTAAGAGAGATGACTTCAGTCGTCTCTTTTTTTATTTATCATCTTTCCCTTTTGGGTATACTTATGTTATAATAAAGAACTAACAGATAATTCTTATAGAAAGAAGGTGTCAGTATGGGATTTACAGATGAAACTGTTCGTTTCAACCTAGACGACGGTAGCAAAGATGAAATCAGTAATACTTTGACAAATGTCTACCGTTCGTTGGCTGAGAAAGGTTATAATCCTATCAACCAAATCGTCGGTTATGTTCTGAGCGGTGACCCTGCTTATGTTCCGCGTTATAATGACGCCCGTAACCAGATTCGTAAATACGAACGTGATGAAATCGTTGAAGAACTCGTTCGCTATTATCTTAAAGGAAATGGAATTGACCTCTAATGCGAGTAATGGGACTTGATGTTGGCTCAAAAACAGTAGGAGTTGCGATTAGTGACCCCCTCGGTTTTACGGCCCAAGGCGTTGAAATTATCAAAATTGACGAGGAGGCTGAAGAGTTTGGTTTCGACCGACTATGCGAGCTCGTTAAAGAATATAAGGTAGAAAAATTTGTTGTTGGTCTTCCTAAAAACATGAATAACACTGAAGGACCACGTGTTGAGGCAAGCAAAGCCTATGGTGACAAAATCAAGGAAATCTTTGGAATTCCTGTAGATTACCAAGACGAGCGCTTGACAACTGTTCAAGCCGAGCGTATGTTAGTTGAACAAGCAGATGTCAGCCGTGGAAAACGTAAAAAAGTTATTGATAAATTAGCTGCCCAACTTATTCTACAAAACTACCTCGATCGAATGTTTTAAGAAAGTGTAATAGAGACCTAATAGTCAAGTGACAATCTAGTAAACTGACAAGCAAATATACTAGATTTTCCTCACTATTCAGCGCTCTCTTCAAAAAGGAGAACAATATGTCACACAATCACGACCACAACCATGATCATGAAGTCATCACTTTAGTAGACGAACAAGGAAATGAAACACTTTTTGAAATCTTGTTGACTATTGATGGACGCGAAGAATTTGGTAAAAACTATGTTCTTTTAGTACCAGCTGGTGCTGAAGAAGATGCTAATGGAGAAATCGAAATACAAGCATACTCATTCACTGAAAATGAAGACGGTACTGAAGGCGACCTTCAACCAATCCCTGAAGATTCAGATGCTGAATGGGATATGATCGAAGAAGTTTTCAATAGCTTTATCGACGAAAACTAAAAATATTCAATGCCATAGGCAAAGAAATGGCTTGCTAAAAAGAGATTGGGATATTGTATCTCAGTCTCTTTTTTAGATATTTTTTATTAAATGTAAGAAATTAGAGGAAAATTGACTAAATGGTATTATCTGATATACTTTAAATAAGACAATTAGGAGGCAAGACCCTTCTATTTATAACTTTCCAAATGTCAACAAAGGAGTTTAATTGTGAGTCCATACAACGAAGACAATATTGTAGATTCAAGTGGCTACCAAGGTTATCATCGAAGCCACCATCGATCTCATACACAAGATAGTCAATCCGAAAAGATTGAAGTGACAATTCAAGGACATACCGAAGAATCAGATTCTTCTCAAATAGAGAAAAAAACTAAGATCTCACTTCCATGGAAGCATAAAGGTCATATCCTGATTTTCAGTTTGATCTTAAGTATTTTTAGTATAGCAGTTCCCTGCTTTACAGACTTTGCCAATAATATACAGTCTCAAAACCTTTATATTGCAAAAATGTTTGCCAATGGTAGCTTACCTTACTCTGACTTTTTTGCGACAGGTGGATTCTTTTATTACCTCCTGGTTTCTCTTGCTTTCCGTTTAGGATCAACGCTTTGGCTAATTCCTATACAATTCCTCGCCTACTATCTTTCTGGTAGTTACCTTTACAAGACTGTCATGCACATGACAAGTAAGAAGGAAATTGCCACTCTAATTAGTATTATTTTCTATGTCACTAATGGAACACTTGGTTTTGGTGGGCTTTACCCTATCCAATTTGCTATGCCTTTTGTCCTAGGTGCAATCTTCTTCTTAACTCGTTACTTTGCGGGTCATAGTCGTGACGAAGCCTTTATTCTTTACGGCTTTGCTGGAACTGCCGGGGCCCTCTTTGAAGCTCGAACTCTTATTTTCTGGATATTGTCACTTGTGACAATCTTCGTTTACAACCTTGTCAACAAACACTTTGCTCGTGGTTTTTATCAAGTTCTTTGTATTGTTTTTGGTAATATTCTAGTATTGTATCTATGTCTTTACTTTATCCTTAATTTACAAATTACATCGGACTATATTAACCAAGTTTTGGTTTACAACTTTACACAACTCGCTGTAGAAAAAAATGACTTTCTACTTACACTAGCCTATCAAAGCTTTGCTGTTTTAGGCTCTGGGTTACTTATTGGTGCACTTACTACAAGCAACCACCTTCTTGGCGAGGCTAAAGATAAGAGCATCAAGTGGGTACTGCTCCTTAGTTTTATCTTTACAGTGGTTTACAGCTTATTCTCTCAAAGCTTTGGACTTTACAGTATGCTCAATATCGTACCTTATGGTCTAGTCTTAACAGCACTTTCTTTAGATGATGCTATTAAAAAGAGAGCAGAGCGAACTTCTCACCGACGTCGTAATGGTAACCAGATTCACACACTTAAAGTTTTTGGTATCTTCCTTAGTCGTAATTACTTCTTACCTATTGCAGTCTTTGCATTCGCTTTTGCGATGCCAATCATTATGTTCCTATTTAATTTAGGAAATAATACTGAACGTAGTACTGTTGCAAATTACCTCTCTAAAAATACCAAGAAAGATGAAACGATTTACGTTTACGATTCCTCAGCAAAGATTTATTTGGAAAGCGGTCGTAAAGCAGCCTCACAATTTGTTCTTCCAGAACTTAACACAGCTAAATCTAGTCATCAGAAAGCTCTCTCAGATACTATTATCCAAGATTCAGCACAATATATCGTTGTCCAACAGGATACACAACTACCTTCTGATGTTAAATCTACACTTTCAAAAAACTATAAAAAAGCCCCTGTAAAAGGCGTTGAACGATACACTGTTTACGTCCTAAAATAGGTCAAAAAATCAATATATAGTGGTTGAGATAAAAATATACCACAATATATTGATTTTTTTTTGCCTAGTGCTATAATTAGTAACGAGGTGATTTTTAGATGATTACATTAGAAAAAGAAAAGGTTACAATCAACCCTGATATCAAAGTCATCAAACGTGATGGTCGTATGGTTGTCTTTGATTCAAGTAAAATATATGAAGCTATTCTCAAAGCGAGTGAAGCTATTACACCTATCACACCCTTAATTGAAGCAAAATTGGAGGGAATTGCCAACCGTATTGTTGCTGAAATTAATGACCGCTTCACTCAAAATATCAAAATATATGAAATCCAAAGCATTGTAGAGCATGAGTTACTCGAAGCTAACGAATATGCTATCGCTCAAGAATATATTAACTATCGTACCAAACGTGATTTTGAGCGTTCTCAGGCTACTGACATCAATTTCACCATCAGTAAACTTGTTAATAAAGATCAAGCTGTTGTCCATGAAAATGCTAATAAAGATAGCGACCTTTACAATACACAACGTGATCTAACCGCAGGAATTGTCGGAAAGTCTGTAGGACTTAAGATGCTTCCTCCACACGTGGCAAATGCTCATCAAAAAGGAGATATCCATTTCCACGATTTAGACTACAGCCCCTACACACCTATGACCAACTGTTGTTTGATTGACTTCAAAGGCATGTTGGCAAATGGTTTTAAAATTGGTAACGCTGAAGTTGAAAGTCCTAAATCCATTCAAACTGCAACAGCACAAATTTCACAAATCATCGCAAATGTTGCCTCTAGTCAATATGGTGGCTGTACTGCTGACCGTATCGATGAGTTTTTAGCTCCTTACGCAAAACTTAACTACAAAAAACACTTAGCTGATGCTAAAGAGTGGGTAGCTGAAGAAAAACGTGAAGATTATGCACGCGCCAAAACGCGTAAAGATATCTACGATGCTATGCAATCTCTTGAATATGAGATTAATACGCTTTTCACTTCAAATGGACAGACTCCCTTTACCTCTCTAGGTTTCGGTTTAGGAACAAGCTGGTTTGAGCGTGAAATCCAAAAGGCTATCCTACAAGTTCGTATTTTAGGACTTGGCTCCGAACACCGTACAGCTATTTTCCCTAAACTGATTTTTACCTTAAAACGTGGACTTAACTTAGAGCCTAGCTCACCTAACTACGATATTAAGCAACTAGCTCTTGAATGTGCAACAAAGCGTATGTACCCGGATGTCCTATCATATGACAAAGTCATTGAATTGACGGGTTCCTTCAAGGCTCCTATGGGATGTCGTTCCTTCCTACAGGGGTGGAAGGATGAAAATGGTGTTGAAGTTAATTCTGGACGAATGAATCTGGGGGTTGTAACCCTTAATCTTCCTCGAATTGCCCTAGAATCTAAGGGAGACCAAGATAAATTTTGGGAAATTTTTGAAGAAAGAATGGGAATTGCCAAAGATGCACTCGTCTATCGAGTTGAACGTGTCAAAGAAGCTACACCTGCTAATGCGCCTATACTTTATCAGTATGGGGCCTTTGGCCAACGTCTAGGTAAATTCGACAATGTAGATCAACTCTTCAAACATCGCCGTGCAACCGTATCACTTGGTTATATTGGGCTTTATGAAGTAGCATCTGTTTTTTATGGTAGTGACTGGGAGACAAATCTAGAAGCCAAGGCATTTACTTTAAATATCGTAAAAGCTATGAAAAATGCTTGTGAAGGTTGGTCTGACGAATATGATTATCATTTCTCTGTTTATTCAACACCATCAGAAAGTTTGACTGATCGCTTCTGTCGTTTGGATACTGAAAAATTCGGTGTCGTGACTGATATCACAGATAAAGAATATTACACCAACTCTTTCCACTACGATGTTCGTAAAAATCCAACACCATTTGAAAAATTAGAATTCGAAAAAGCTTACCCAGAAGCTGGCGCAACTGGTGGATTCATCCATTATTGTGAATATCCAGTCCTCCAGCAAAACCCTAAAGCACTCGAAGCTGTCTGGGACTTTGCTTATGACCGTGTCGGTTATCTTGGAACGAATACTCCAATAGATAAATGCTACAAGTGTGACTTTGAAGGGGACTTCACCCCAACAGAACGTGGATTCATGTGTCCTAACTGTGGCAACACAGATCCTAAAACAGTTGATGTTGTCAAACGTACTTGCGGTTATCTAGGAAATCCACAGGCACGCCCAATGGTTAAAGGACGCCACAAAGAAATCTCTGCTCGAGTCAAACACATGAACGGTTCAACCATAAAATATGAAGGTAAACACCTTTAATAAGACCTAGAATACATTATAATAAACTAGAAGCAGCTGGATGATACCTTCCAACTGCTTTGCTTATTTCATTTTTAGAAAGGAATATTATGGGAAAATATCAATTAGATTATAAAGGTATGCAACAAGTGGAACGTCACCACGAAAAAAATGCAACCATCAAAAATGATAAAAAAGCACGTGTCCAAGCCCTTTTGAAAAAAGCTGGAAAGAAGAAGTAATATGATTTTACGCCGTCCAAGTCAAACAGATAAAGAAGCTATCTTAGAGATGATGGCTGAATTTGAAAGGGAGCAAGCTGCTCATGATGGTGGATTTTGGAACGCCAACAATTTTGTTTATGAAGAGTGGCTAGAAGAAAATCTTCAAGCGGAAGCGGGACTCAATATTCCTGAAAACTGGGTTCCTGCTATCCAGCTGGTTAGTTTTGACGAAGCAGGCCAGGCTCTTGGCTTTCTCAACCTTCGTCTCCGATTAAATGACTACTTACTAGAAAAAGGGGGCCATATCGGCTACTCCATCCGTCCATCTGAAAGAGGTAAGGGCTATGCTAAAGAGGCCCTACGACAAGGTTTACAAGTTGCTAAGGAAAAGAATATCAAACGAGCTCTAGTAACTTGTAGCACAGAAAATCCTGCTAGCCGAGCTGTTATATTGGCCAACGGTGGTCAGTTGGAGGACATTCGCCATGAAACTGAGCGCTATTGGATAGATTTGGAGTAGAATCATGACATGGAATACACCAAAACCACAGGAATGGAAGTCTGAAGAACTTAGCCAAGGACGCATTATTGACTACAAAGCTTTTAACTTCGTTGATGGTGAAGGCGTACGTAACTCCCTTTACGTCTCTGGTTGCATGTTTCATTGCGAGGGATGCTATAACGCTGCTACCTGGTCATTTAAGGCAGGAATTCCCTATACTAAAGAACTTGAAGAACAAATCATGAGGGATCTAGCTCAACCTTACGTACAAGGTCTCACGCTACTTGGTGGTGAACCCTTCCTAAACACAGGAATTCTCATTCCCTTAGTCAAACGCATTCGTAAGGAACTCCCAGAAAAAGATATCTGGTCTTGGACTGGGTATACTTGGGAGGAGTTGATGCTTGAAACCCCTGATAAACTAGAACTTCTTCAACTCGTTGATATTCTCGTTGACGGCCGCTTTGACATCACTAAAAAGAATCTTATGCTCCAGTTTCGAGGATCATCTAATCAACGTATTATTGATGTCAAAAAATCTCTTGATCAAGGAGCAGTCATTATTTGGGACAAGCTAAATGACGGTCAAACGAACTATGAACAAGTCGATCGTAAAGATATGCTATAAGAAAAAGTCTGAGTTGATAACTCAGACTTTTTTAAACGATTTTAACAAAAACTAGCTCATTGTTAGAGGATAAATCCTCACGATAGTTAAAGTCATCAAAAGACAATTTTCGTAAAGCATTAATCGTTTGACAATTCTCCTCCATAACAGCTGTCAAAAAAGCCCCTCTTGCCTTTTTGGAGATCGTAGAGTGAGTCTTAAGAACTCCATTGCGGTCTTCCATAAAGCTAACCGTGAATAACTGCTTACGAAGAGTTGGACTAAAAACATCCTCAAATTCACTTGAAAGTAAAGAAAAAACTGGAGCTTGACTCTCCTCTAGAAATTGGTCATATTCAGCACGCCAATAGTTTTTTAAGGACTGACCATTAACCTTGATCTTCGTATGAAAGTCATGACGATGTTCTTGAATCGGGTAAAAAGCGGGAATGATTCCATAAAAAGAAGATGTGATGAATACTTGTTGGCCTAAGAAATCTTTTTCATATGTGGATAAGTCACTACGTTTGATGTGACGATACATCAGTCCATTAAAAAGCTCGACAGCCGGATAGTTCTTCGCTTCTCCAGACAAAATCGCAGCCCAGCGCTGCTTCTCTTTCTCAGCCTGCTCAGGCTTTATTTTATAAGCTGTGGACAATTCATCTGTGGATAATTTTGCCATTTCAGTTAGGATAGCCGCACTCTTTTCAGATAATTTTTGAGACGGAACTTCCTTACTGGCCTTCATTTCTTTTGCGGTTGGAATTAAAAATCTAATCATACTGATATTGTAAAGTCAAGCAAGCATTTCGTCAAGAATTCTATCCAACAAAAAAGAAGCTAACGTTCGTCAACTTTCTTTTTTTGTTAGTCATCTAAATCAACAAAACGACCTAGAATATGTACATTTTCTGCAATGGAGACAAAGGCTTTAGGGTCTGCTTTTCTCATATAATGCTTGAAGTCAGTATACTCTTCACGCGTAATAATCGCCAATAATACGGCTTTCTTTTCGTGATTATATGTTCCTTCCGCATCATTAATCAACGTTACTCCACGGTGGAGTTTCTTCTGGATCATTCGTACAACTGGATCTGGATTACTTGTAACAATCATAGCCTGCATTTTCTTTTGTTTAGTGAAAATCGCATCCGTTACTCGACTAGAAACAAAAATCGTAACCATTGAATAGAGAGCGTATTTCCAACCAAAAAGAATGCCCGCAAAAACCATGATAATCCCATTGACAATCAAGGAGATATTACCAACATCACGGCCTGTTTTCTTACGAATAGTGAGGCTAACGATATCCGTCCCTCCGCTAGAGATACGAGATTTTAAACCGAAACCAATCCCTGTTCCCATGACCAAACCACCAAAGATAGCATTGATCAAAGGATCCTCTGTCAAGGTTACATGTGGCATCACCTGAATAAAAAGGGAACTCATCGTTACTGTAATGAAGGTAAAGATAGTAAATTTATGGCCAATCTTATACCAAGCCAAAATCAAGAGAGGGATATTAATCGCGTAGAAAGTCAATGATACTGGTATCTCAAAGCCCAAAGTTCTAACACTCAATGCCGATAAAACCTGTGCCAAACCTGTCGCTCCACTGGAGTAAACATGTCCAGGTTGAAAAAAGAAATTAACGGCGATTGACGATAAGAGCCCATAAAGTAAAGACGCTGAGACTTTTTCAGTATACTTTTCACGGGAAATACTACGAACAGCCTGCAAAACGCCCATTCTCTTCGCAGACTTTTTCGCTACAAATTTAACATGTTTATGAAGAGGTGCTTTATTCATTTTCTAAATCTACATGAAGGGCAAGTTCTTCCAACTGTTTATCAGCCACAAGACTTGGAGCCTGAGTCATAGGATCTGATGCCTTATTATTTTTAGGGAAGGCAATCACTTCACGGATATTATCTTTACCTGCAAGAAGCATAACAAAACGGTCAAGACCGATAGCCAAACCACCATGTGGTGGGAAACCATAGTCCATAGCTTCAAGAAGGAATCCAAATTGCTCGTAGGCTGATTCTTCAGAGAAGCCAAGGGCTTTCAACATACGTTCCTGTAGGTCTTTATGATTGATACGTAGACTACCGCCACCAAGCTCATAACCATTCAAGACAATATCATAAGCCACAGCACGAACCTTGGAAAGATCACCTTCAAGCTCTGCTACAGAATCTTCTGTTGGCAAAGTAAATGGGTGGTGAGCAGACATATAGCGTCCTTCTTCTTCAGACCACTCAAACATTGGCCAATCGACAACCCAAAGGAAGTTGAACTTAGTATTGTCAATCATGTCAAGTTCTTTAGCAATCTGATTACGCAAAGCACCAAGTGTGTTATTAGCGATTTCAAGAGTATCTGCTACAAAAAGAACTAGATCATTCTCTTCAAGGTGTAAAGCATCTGTCAACTTTTCTTCAATACTTGTCAAGAATTTAGCAACTGGACCAGCTAGAGCTCCGTCAGTCATCTTAACCCAAGCAAGACCTTTAGCGCCAAATTGTTTGGCAAACTCTGTCAACTTGTCAATGCTTTTACGTGAGTATTTGTCTGCATTTCCTTTGACAACAATTGCCTTAACAGCTGGTGCCTCAGCAAACACTTTGAAGTCTACCCCCTTGACAACCTCTGTCAAGTCTTGTAAAAGCATGTCAAAGCGTGTATCTGGCTTGTCAGAACCATAGTTATTCATGGCATCATCATAAGACATACGTGGAAATGGTAGTGTAACTTCAATACCTTTAGTTTCTTTCATAACTTTAGCAATCAATCCTTCAGTAATATCTTGGATTTCTTGCTCATTAAGGAATGAGGTTTCCAAGTCAACTTGTGTAAACTCAGGTTGACGATCTCCACGCAAATCTTCATCACGGAAACACTTAACAATTTGATAGTAACGGTCAAAACCAGCATTCATTAATAATTGTTTAGTGATTTGGGGACTTTGCGGAAGAGCATAAAAGTGGCCTTGGCTAACACGGCTTGGAACCAAGTAATCACGAGCACCTTCTGGTGTAGATTTTGTCAACATTGGTGTTTCAACATCGATAAATTCCAAGTCATCAAGATAATTACGGATGGCGTGAGTTACCTTTGCACGGAGCTTAAAGTTTTCCAACATCTCTGGACGACGAAGATCCAAGTAGCGGTAACGCATACGTGTATCATCACTAGCCTCAACACCATCTTTGATTTCAAATGGTGTTGTTTTGGCAGTATTAAGGACTTTAAGGTCTTCAACTTTAAGTTCGACAGCACCTGTAGGCAAGTTATCATTAGCTTGTTCACGCGCTTCAACAGTTCCTGTTACTTCAATAACAAATTCGCTACGCAAGCTCTCAGCTGTTTCAACCACAGTTGCATCCGCATTCTCAGGGTTAACAACCAACTGCATCAAACCTTCACGGTCACGAAGATCGATGAAAATCAAACCTCCAAGGTTACGACGGCGAGATACCCAACCTTTCAAAGTAATAGTAGTTCCGATGTGTTCACTACGAACACGTCCGGCATACATAGAACGTTCCATAAATACACTTCTTTCGTTAATTTTTTAGTCTTAACTATTATAGCAAAAAGCCCATCAAAACCCCACCCATTTCAGGTTAGAATTTTAATAGACTTTCTTTTTTATCAAACTATTTGCCAAATTGTTTCAACAAATCACTAGTATCCACGTAATCTTCAGCAAACTCTTCAAAATCTTCAAAACGATAATCAGCTGTTTCTAAGTCAAGTAAACTATTCCAGCGGAAACCGTAAACATCTTCAATGATAACACTAAGTTCATCAGTTTCCTCGTCTACCTGCCATCCCAAATAACGTTCCTGAGTTTCAAAACTCAAGACTACATCTTGACAATCTTGACGCCAAACTTGACCAAGTAATTGCTGACACATCGCATGATTACTTGCAGGCTCATCATTAAACCAAGTAATTTCATGCTTATCAAGAAAAGCAATCAACTGCCAAAACTGTTGTTGGAAACGAATAGGCATACTACGATCAAAAGCCAAACTAAACTTTTCACTCCGTTTGAGCATATCAACTATACTAATCATATGCCCCCTACTTTTCTAACTGTTTGAGGACTGCTGCAAAGTTCTTAGTTAGCTCTTCGAAACTTACAGTAACTTCCTCACGAGTAGCATTATTTTTGACATTAACTTGACCTGACTCTACTTCACTCTCACCTAATGTGATAACAGTCTTGGCCTTGAAGGTATCTGCTGACTTGAATTGTGCCTTAATCTTCCGTCCAAGGTAATCACGTTCAGCTTTAAATCCTTGATAGCGGATAGCTTGAACTAACTCAAGAGCTTTACCATTAGCACCTGAACCAAGTACTGCAATGTAAACATCTAGACTTTCTTCCACCGGAAGTTCAATACCTTGTTTATCAAGAACCAAAAGCAAGCGTTCTAAACCAAGTCCAAAACCAAAACCAGCTGTTTCTGGACCACCGAAGTATTCAACCAAACTATCGTAACGACCGCCCGCACAGATTGTTAATTCAGACTTATCAATAGTGGTAATAAATTCAAAAATCGTGTGGTTGTAGTAATCAAGACCACGTACCATATTAGTATCAATCACATAAGGAATGTTAAGACTATCGAGCATGGCACGCACTTCGTCAAAGTGCGCTTGACTTTCGTCATCTAAATAATCAAGAATAGAGGGTGCATTTTCAACTGCAACCTTATCTTCTTTTTCTTTTGAATCGAGTACTCGCAAAGGATTTTCATCCAAACGGCGTTGACTATCTTTTGATAAAGTATCACGCATTGGTGTCAAGTAGTCAATCAAGGCCTGACGATAAGCCAGACGACTCTCAGTATTTCCAAGGCTATTCAAATGAAGGGTAACTTCCTTGATGCCAAGCGTATTAAAGAGTTGGTAGGCCATAGCAATGGTTTCAACATCTGTGGCTGGATTTTTTGATCCAAAGCACTCTACACCAAGTTGGTGGAACTCACGCAAGCGTCCTGCTTGAGGACGTTCATAACGGAACATTGATCCAATATAATAAACTTTAACGGGTTTTTGAACCTCTGGCGCAAAGAGTTTATTTTCTACATAAGAGCGTACAACCGGTGCTGTTCCTTCTGGACGAAGTGTAATATGACGGTCTCCCTTATCATGAAAATCGTACATTTCCTTAGTAACGATGTCAGTTGTATCACCTACTGAACGTGAAATGACCTCGTAATGTTCAAACATAGGTGTACGAATTTCACCATAATTGTATTTCTTAAATGTTTCACGTGCAACATTTTCTACGTACTGCCATTTAGCACTATCAGCAGGTAAAATATCCTGCGTTCCCTTAGGTTTTTGAAGTTTCATAATGATGATACAGGTCTCAAATAGACCTGCCCTCCTTTTCCGTTATTACAGATATAATCACTCTATTCTATCATAATTTACATAGCTTTTGGGAAATGGTAGAGGTTTTTTCAACGTAAGAAAGAAACAGACCTCTCGGCCTGCCACAATCATTAATCTTCTTTATAAAGAACGAAGGTCACAATAAAAGAGACTACAACAGAAATTACGAGACCTCCAATAGCTGTGTAAAAATATTTAAGTGTATCTTCACCGATATAGGCTGCAATCGTCAAGAGACCTGGGGAAGCACCTGCAAAATTTCTCGCACCTAAAATACCAAGGAAGAAGCTACCTACTCCCCCCTGCAACAATAGATCCTATGAGGGCAGCTTTATTTTGCAAAGTTACCCCATAAAGAGCCGGTTCCGTAATCCCACAAATTGCAGTAATTCCAGCAGATGAAGCCAGAGCTTTTTTATTGGTATCCTTAGTTTTTAAAGCAATAGCGAGGGCTACTCCCCCCTGAGCCACATTCGAAGCCAAAGCACCTGGACCTAAAATCAAAAGTGTTACGATTGCAGTGATCAAGGTCGTAATCATAGACACCAAGAAAAATTTAACAGCCTTTGATGAAATTTTAATTGCAAAGCGCTCCACATAACTCATAAACCAAACTGCCAAAATAACAGGAATAACCGTTGATGAGTAAGAAGTTAATGTAAGAGGAATACTAAAGAAAGAGACGCCATGACCTGATTCCTTGGCAGTTGTCACAATCTGCGTAAAAGTTGGGTGTAATAAAATAGCACCAATCAACATCCTCAATTGAGCGGTTGTCTTAAACTATCGAGCTGCTGAATCACCTAAAAATACAGGTGAAAAATAAAATTCAGTATCACCAATAAAATTAAGAACTTGATCGTTAACATCATCTACAGCTACTACCTTAAAGACAACCTAAAGAGACAAAACGGCTTTGATCATCCCTGCTGCTGTAATTTCCGGTAAGATTGGTGTGAAAATCTCAGAAATAAAGCCTAAAAAGCTTTGAAGGGGAGTTCTATCATGTTTTTTTGATGATTCCTTAGACACTTCATCTAGGTCTAATAAGCCTTCCAAAGCACGGTATACATTTTGTACATCACTCCCAACAACAACTTGATACTGGCCACCACTCTTAGCCAAACTCACAATACTTTAGATAGTTTGAACAACTTTATCATCGGCTAAGGTAAAACATAAACGTTTAGCACAGTTTACAAGATTCTGAACTTTCTCCTTTCCTCCTATAGCATCTAAAATCTTCTGTCCTGTCTCTTTATAGTTCATGACACTTCCTTTTTATACTCATAAAAAGAGAGAACAAGCTGAGCCTGTCCTCTACATTTTTTCTATTATAACCAAACTTTATCAGTAATTGTTTTAATCAATTGTAATTTATTCCACTCGTCTTGCTCAGTCAAGATATTGCCTTCTTCAGTTGAGGCAAAACCACATTGAGTTGAGATACCAAGGTTCTTAAGTGGTACAAGCTCAGCCGCTTCATGGATACGAGCGATGACAGCATCTACATCTTCCAAAGCTGGATCCTTAGAAGTAATCACACCAAGCACCAATTCAACATGATCACGATTATTCCAAATCGTTGGAAGTGGTGCGAAGCTACCTGAACGCGCATCATCGTATTCCAAGAAGAAGATATCATAATTCAATTTCCCAAGATATTTAGCTACTGAATCATAGCCACCTTCAAAAAGATAAGTTGATTTAAAGTTTCCACGACAAATATGAGTAGCCAAAGTCAAATCTTCTGGAAGACCTTCCAAGGCTTTATTGATAGTGTATACATCATCCTCAGCAATTTTTGCCAACTCAGCTGTTTTCTCAGGATTATTTTTTTCATTCTCAAACTGTTGAATCAAATAACCCCAAGTCGTATCATCCAACTGTACATAACGTGCACCCAAATCGTAGAAATGTTGGATGGTATCATGGTAAGCTTTTGCCAAATCATCAAGAAAATCTGTCCATGAATCATAGTAATTTGCATAAAGATCACTACGGTGGTCACGGTTAATGATGAGTGATGGACTTGGAATAGTTACTTTTGGAGTAATTCCTTCAGGAGTCACTGATTTAAGATATTCAAAGTCACGATAGAAAGGATGATTAGGATTTTCGGCAATCTTACCATTGATACGAACGTTGGTTGTACGTGTCTTAGCTCCATGGAATTTATATGAATCTTCTTGTTGGTAAGCTTCAAAACCAGTTAGGTTCCATAGGAAATCAAGGTGCCACCAAGAACGACCAAATTCACCATCAGAAACTACTTGAAGACCATTTTCTACCTCATGGTGAACCAGTTCCTTAACCAATTCATCTTGTACTTTCAACAATTCTTCTTGCGAAATCTCACCATTGGCAAATTTTTCACGTGCTTCTTTTAAAGCTTGTGGACGAAGGTAAGAACCAACATGATCAAAATGATAATGAACTTTACTCATAGTTATTTACTCCTTTTTATGCTTTCGCTTAATGTAATAATAAGCCTATTCTAGCACTTGCTGCTATAGCAGTGAAATATATATTTGTTATCATACGATATAGTTTTTAACTATATATTTTATTGACAAGTTTTTTTGTCAAGCAACTTTACTTTACAAAAAAGATATGTTATTCTGTTATAGTTGATTTAAAATCAAGAACATAAATATTAATTCGGAGGAAATAAAGAAATGGCAGTACCTGCACGTCACACTTCAAAAGCGAAGAAAAACAAACGTCGTACACACTACAAATTGACTGCTCCATCAGTACAATTTGACGAAACAACTGGAGATTACTCACGTTCACACCGTGTATCACTTAAAGGATACTACAAAGGACGTAAGATCGCTAAAGCTGCATCAGCTGAATAATAGAAGGGAGATACCATGCGCGTAAATATTACACTTGAACACAAAGAATCTGGTGAACGCTTGTACCTTACTTCAAAAAACAAACGTAACACTCCAGACCGTCTTCAATTGAAAAAATACTCACCAAAATTGCGTAAACACGTAATCTTTACTGAGGTGAAGTAAGCATTCAATACGAATCAATACATAAGAAAAACGCTGATTTCAAGCGTTTTTTCTTTTTGCCAAATGCGATATATTGCACTGTATTTCAATTCAAACTCTACCTTTTTCTCTACCTTTTTTTAAGACCTGGTTTGACAAGGTTTTGTTTTAATTTATTTTAGTGTAGCATGATATCAACATCTTTTGACCTTCTATTACAATATTTAATAAAAAAATTGAATAAGTTGAACTAAAAAAGGGAAAGTTTCTCCGTCTGTTATTATCAATATCTTGCTTTTGGACTAGGAAGTTAAGTAGTTCTGTGGAAACTGAGTCATAGGAATAAATCTTTTTCTAGTAATGTTTCGCAACTCTACTATAACGGATTTATTCCTTTTGGTGTTTACACAACTTATTTTACACTACCAATAGGTCCTATCATCTTAAAAGGGTTATGTCTTAAATAAAGTTCAGATAGAAGATTGGTCTTTGTTTATCTGTAGTCAAAGACTAGCTCATTATTCTGTTACAAAAAACAAGTTTCTCTTCGGATCTAGTTTCTTTGTTCAATTAAGCTTTGTTTGCTGAACATAGTTGATTTATTCGCCATACTTTCCATTACATCGTAAATCTCTATATTTAAGATTTCAAACAACCATATTAATGGGAAGAGAACTTCATTATTCCTCTTAATTCTATGAAAAGTGTGGCTAATTTGAGGCAAAATATTAAACTAAATTTGCCACAAATTAATAGCTTCACTATTATTCTAAATCAATAAGTAGTAAATAATCTTATTTTTTTCTACCAGACTGTCTTTAGATATTAGCTTTTCGTCACCCACTACAGTTGACATAGACCCACAAAAAACTTAAAAACCTTGCGATATAAGACTGGTACGGAGAAGACCAATCTATCATCACAAGGTAAGAGTATTCAAATCTTATTGAAGACTCAAATAATAACAAATTTTAATTAAGGATCGTAATATCGTAGGTTTTTCTAGAAGTTTCTTGAGGTGAAACCTTCGTTACCTGTCTTTTATCTTCTAAGAAATTACCTTCTTCAAGTGATGTGGAGAGACCACTCCAAGGCTCCAAAGCAATGAATGGGCTCTTATTAGTTGTTGACCACAGAATCAAGTTAGGAAAATCATCAAAATCTACTCGAAGACCTTTGTCAGACTTCCTTGACCGAAGTGTCACGCTGCGAGATTTGAGCTGGTCAAGTGTAATGGCATCATGGGAAAAAAGTGAGTAATCCAAATCGAGAATCTTTTGATTTTCCAAAAAAGGTGTCCGATCTTGTAAATCTAATAACCCTGTCTCAGGAAAACTCTTTGGTATCGAGCACGACTCAACCTCACTAAATTCAATATAATAATCCTCATAGTTTTCGCCTTCTACTAAAGGACAATTGAATGCTGGATGAGCTCCAATAAAGTAAGGCATTGTTTTTTCCGTTTCCAAGTTCGTCACCTGAAATTCGGTTCTAATTGATTTACCATTCAAGGTATAAACAACTCTAAGTTCAAACTGATATAGGTAATTATCAAGCATATCAGCATTTGGTTTAATACTGAAGGTCACGCTATTATCATTAACTTCTTCCAGAGTAAATTCTTCTTTTCGAACAAAACCATGTCTACGAATAAGACCTGTAAAAAAGGGTCTTTCTTGAGGTCTATAAATAGCCCAATCATTTCGTAAACTACCACAGATAGGAAATAGAATAGGCGCCTGTCCATTCCAATATTTTGGATCAGCTTGCCAGAGATACTCTATCCCATCCTTATCTTTAATCGAAGTCAGTTGACCACCAAGTGTTTTAAACTGAACAGTAAGATACTCGTTTTTTAATTCGATAGTCACAACTAATTCCTTTCTTTTTATTATTGGAAAGGCAAATAATTTACCTCGAAGTGAACAGTCTCACGTATTTCTACATCGAGTGATTGTAAAAATTCCCATTCAAATGCTGATAACTCTAAATCAGAATGGCAAATCCACTCTTTTCCAGTTGAAACATATCATTTACCACATTTTAGCAACGAGATAGCTTCAAGCTTAGGAATCATAGGACAATCTTCGAAACTAACAATATATACCTTTTCAAAGCCTGATCTAAATAAGTATTGTACTTTTTCTAAAGTATCAGATAACAATATTTTACATTTTCAAGTGATATTACTCTACCACTTGAGTTTCTGCTACTTTCTTATACCAATGAGCTGATTTCTTAGGATAACGTTCTTGCGTGTCAAAGTCTACATAGAATAGTCCATAACGTTTTTCGTATCCGTTTGACCATGAGAAGACATCCATAAGTGACCAGATGAAGTAACCTTTAACATTTGCACCATCTGCAATTGCGTCTGATAAAACTTCCAAGTGTTTCTTCACGTAATCAATACGACCATCATCATAAACAGTATTATCTACAAACTCATCTTTGTATCCAAGACCATTCTCAGTGATGTAAATCTTCTTGTAGTTTGGATAATCATTTTTTACTCGCATGATTTGGTCATACAAGCCTTCAGGATAGATAATCCAATCCCAATCTGTTCTAGGCACATAATCTGGTGCAATTCGACGACCAACACCTTTAATTTGGTACTTAGAACTTCCTTTTTCACCCTTACCATTGTGAATGATTTCAGTCTCACCATCAAAGGCTTGCATCCAATCACTCATGTAGTAGTTGATACCAAGGAAATCGTTCAAATCTTTAGCTGCTTCAAGTGCTTGGAAATCTTCATCACGAAGATCAAGTTCTCCACCATTTTCAGCTAGGATGTGGTTGACACCTTCCATCGTTTTATCTGAATAGTGTCCAAGGTAGGTTGCATCCAATATAAATTTGTTATGGATGATATCTTCTAATTCAGCGGCACGAACATCTGCCGGATTTTCTGGATCATAAGGGTATTTGGTTGGTAGAGCATGCACTACACCAATTTCACCTTCATAACCTTTATCTTTATACAATTTCACAGCACGTGCATGAGAAACCATCATGTTGTGGTGTGATTGGAAAACTTTAGCAAGATCATATTGAATGCCTGGAGGGAATTTACCAACCAAGTATTGACCATCACCAATTGGGCCAATTTCATTGAAAGTTGTCCAATAGTTCACCTCTGGGAACTCTTCAAAACAGAAAGCAGCATAATCTACAAAGTGTTCTATATTTTCGCGGTTTAAGAAATCTCCATCTGAGTGAAGAGCTTCTGGTGTGTCAAAATGGTGCAAAGTCACAAATGGCTCAACATGACGTTTGTGGCACTCAGCAAAAAGATTGTGGTAGAATTCAACACCTTTTTCATTTACTTCGCCATAGCCAGTTGGAAAAATACGAGACCAAGCAATTGAAATACGAATACCATTAACGCCATATTCTTCAGCTAATTCTAAATCAACAGGATATTTATGGTAAAAATCACTTGCAGGCTCTGCCGTGTACCAATAATTATCTTCAAGATACTTATCCCATGCAACTGGGCCTTTACCATCTGTGTGAGTCGCACCTTCTGCTTGATAAGCAGCTGTAGCACCACCAAAAATAAAATCTTTAGGGAGTGTTTTAGTCATAACTATAAATCCTTTCAAAAAAAGCATTTAAGACAAGATTCTGAGTTCCGAAAACCAAGGAAATGAAATGATATGATATGGTTAACAATATTATCAGGAATTGAAAGAATAATCTCGTCTCAAATAACTTTTACAAATTTATTAATCAAATTGTTGTTGAACAAATGCAAGAGCACCTTGTCCATCACGTGTCAATTTGATATATTGAGCTCCTTCAGTTTTTGCAAGTTTAATGCCCAATTTATCTGTTTCAGCCTTCATATCATCGAAGTTTGAAGCGACCTGTGGAGCCAAGATAACCAAGTCAAACTCTGGCAACATTTCACGGTGAGCACCGTAACCACCCGCTGCCGCTTTGACTGGAACATTGTATTCTTCTGCTGCTTTGTTCAAGGCATTGGCAAGCAAGCCACTTGTACCTCCACCTGCACAAAGAACAAGGACATTAGTTTCTTCTGTGATGTTATTGTCTGCTACTACATCTTCTTTAGCAACGCCTGCTTTTTCAAGAACGGCATCTGCTTTAGCAGTATTGAAGTTTGCAGCTACTTTTTCTTTAAGAGCATCGTTTGTTTTACCAGAACGTTCTTCTTCAAGAATTTGTTCATCGTATACCTTAACAAATGGGTAATAAATGATAGTATCAACAACTACCAAGAGTCCGGCTAAGATAAATGATAGAACTTGGAAGTTAGTACCGAGTACAATTCCCAACGGACCAGGAGTAACCCATGGAAGGTTGGCAGAGAATGAGTTCATGTTCAATGTGTCAACAAAGAATTTAAAGATCCAAACGTTGACAATCGGAGCTAAAATGAACGGTACAAAGAAAATTGGATTCAATACGATTGGTGCACCAAATAAGATTGGCTCGTTAACCCCAAAGAATGTTGGAACAACTGAGGCACGTCCGATGGCACGGTTACGTTCTGATTTACAAATCCACATGAACAAGAATGGAACAATCAATGTCGCTCCTGTACCACCCATGGTAACAATAAACATTTGAGTACCAGAAGTGATAACTTTATCTGCATGTTGTCCAGCTTGGATAAGATGCAAGTTGGCATCGATATTGGCATAAGTGATAGCAGCGATTGCTGGTTCGACAATTGAAGGACCGTGGATACCAACAAACCAGAAGAAGGCATAAGCACCAAAGATAAGTGTAATTCCAAGGTAACCATCTGCAGCTGAGAAGAGAGGAGCAAGAAGGGTACCGATTGATTCTGCAACGGTTACACCAAGAGTTCCCTTAACAATGAGTTCAAGTCCATAAAGGAGAACAACCGATACAGTGAATGGAATCAAGTCTTTAAATACTTGAGAGATATTTGGTGGAACTTCTTCAGGCATACGAATAGTAACATTATTTTTAACACAGACCTTGTAAACATTAACTGTCACAAAGGCTGCAATAAATGCTGTCAAAAGACCTTTTGTTCCCATGAAGGCTGTCAAGAAGCCTCCTTCTTTTGCAGGCTCAGCTGCCATCAAAAGGAACCCTACCATAGACGCTAGCATCGTAGATAAGAAGTTAATCTGATTGGTCGCAGGTAGGTCGCGGTTCATTGAGTCCGTCAAAGCTTTAGCGGTAGTACCACCAACAAAGAATGCTAGGATACCCATCGAATAGCTATAAGGAGTCATCAAGAAGGTCTCAATGTCTTTTGACCAGTGGAATCCCCAAGCATTTGGGACATAGGCAATAAGGATAAAGATAGATGAGAAAAGGATGACTGGCATACCAGCGATAAATCCATCACGAATAGCACGAAGATAGATGTTTCGAGAGATTTTCTCAAAGAATGGTTTCCCTTTCTCAATAAGTTCAATGAGTTTATGCATTATTTTGCTCCTCTTTTATAAAGTTCGATGAGGTGATAAATCACATCTTTTAATAAGACAGTAGTCATTAAGTGGTCCTGACCATGCATCATGGTAACGCTGTATGGAAGTTCCTCCCCAGAAGCTTCTCGAGCCAACATAGCTGTCTGAGAATTGTGAGCCTCTGCAATACAGCTTCCTGCTTCTACTACAAGATTATCTGCCTTAGCGAAATCACCATTTTCAGCCGCTTTAAGCGCTTCTAAAAGTTTAGAGCGAGCATCTCCAGCATAAGCAACAATTTCAAACCCTAAGAGAGTCATCTCTTCTCTGTTCATAACAATATCCTCCGTTTTGTATTTTTTACTATACTTTATCAGTCCATGGACTAGCTGTTTTAACAAGAACTTTGTTAAGTTCATCAATATTTTCGAATCCAGTAGTACGCAACCACTCACGTGCTGCTTTTTCACCTTCTTTGATGTAAGGTTCTACAGATCCTGCCCAAGTAGCACGTCCACAAAGCACACCATTAAACTTGGCACCTGAGTCGTGAGCAAATTGCAATGTTTCTTGGAACAATTTAGCAGATACACCTGCACTTAGGTAGATGTATGGAAGGTTAGTCGCTTCTTCTTGTGCTTTAAAGAAGTCAGCAGCTTCAGCTTTACTGTAAACCACTTCACCATCAGCAAAACCTTCGACATATTTAACGTTAACTGGTACTTCTACTTTAAGAACATCAATGTTAAAGCGTGGATCAGAGAAAACTTTCATCGCTTCAATGACTTTGCGAGGTTTCACTTTTGCATATTCAACAGAACCTGCATCTGAGATTTCTTCATCATAAGCAAGGATTTCCAAGAAGAAAGGAATATCTTCAGCTACACATTCAGAACCAACACGTTCAATATAAGCTTGTTTTTGTTGGTTAAGTTCATCTGAGCTGTCTACATCATAGTAAAGCAAGAACTTAACGGCATCAGCGCCTTGCTCTTTGATGCGTTTTGCAGACCAAACATCCAAGCAGTCAGGCAAACGTTTTGTACTTGATGTATCATAACCTGTTTTTTCATAGGCAAGAAGAAGACCAGCTTCTTTATCCAATGCTTTTGTTGCTGGAAGTCCATATTCAGGATCAAGCAACATTGACGATGCATATTTTGTAAGCTCATCGGCAACCAAAACCTTTAATTCTTCCATTTGAGCTACAGTTGGTTCTGTATCTTGATATTGTGCCATCAAACGTTTCAAAGCACCACGTTGGTCAAATGCCAAAGCTGAGATAACACCGTTTTTATCTGAAAGTTTTTCCAAAGATTTGCGTTTCTGTTCTGTAAGTACCATTTTTATACCTCTTTTATACTTTTCCTACTAAGTTCTTTTACAAGATGAATGTCTCTAGTTTATACGTAAAAATTTTCAACCAATTATTTTATCTAATTATGAGATTTATAGATTTATTATCTAGTCGTGATACTCACCACGGTCCCATTTTTCAAGGAATTCTGTAAAGAAATCTTCATCTGCTTGATGTGCATTATGAGTTTCAACGTGTTCGATTTTTGCAATCAATTTTTTATTTTCTTCTGTTGGCTTGTACTCTGCTTCAATGAAAGCTTCAATGATGTCATTCATAAGAAGACCTCCAGTAATCATTCCACCGAAACCGATAACATTCGCATTTAACTCTTCTTTTGCATATATAGCTGATGTCATATCACGAACCAATGCTGAACGAACACCTGGAACTTTATTGACTGCATTGTTAATGCCGACACCTGTACCACAGATACATACTCCCAAGTCTGCTTGACCACTTACTACTGCTTCACCGACTTTTTTACCATAGATAGGGTAGTGAGTACGTACGTGGTCATATGTCCCGAAATCAAGAACCTCATGTCCTTTCGATTTCAAGAATTCTGATACTGCCATTTTTTCATCTGTGACAATGTGGTCACATCCAATTGCGATTCTCATTCCTTAACTCCTTTTCTTAACACATCTTGTTAAGCATATCTACTCGGATTTGATGACGTCCGCCATCATATTTACCATTGACGAAACCTTTAGCGATGTTTTTAGCAAGCTCATCACCGACGATTTCAGCACCAACCGTAATCATTCGTGAATTGTTATGTCCACGTGTCATGTAAGCTGAGCGTTCATCTGAAACTTCTGCTGCAACCATACCTTTAATTTTAGTTGCTACCATGAATGGACCAGCTCCATAAGCATCAATTACAATACCTAAGTTTTGCTCATCTTTATTTACTTCAGAGGCAACTGCCAAGGTAACATCAACAAAATCTTGTCCGTCCTTAGTCACATCAATTACCTCAAAACCTTCTTCTACAAGAAAATTTTTCACAACATCTTTTAATCTCGTACCTTTGAGATCTGCACCAACAACAATAGCCATTTTGACTACCTCCTAAATTTTAGAAAGAAATGCTACGTAGAAGTAGAAAATATTTTGCAAAATGTTCGAAATAACGCTTTCATCATTTCTTTGTTTATATAATATCAAACATTCAAACAAAAAGCAACACTTTTTGTTTATTTTTTGTTCGATTTTTAAAAAAACTCAAATCAATCCTAAAATCTTCTTGTGAGTCAATAACAAATATACGGCTAGTATAATATAATGCTATTGATTTGAAGACTTCATTTTTCTTAGGCATCCATATTAATATCTTTTTTTACAAGAGGTTAAATTTTGTATCAATATTTTTGAACCACATTACGTTTGAATTTGTTTGAATTTGTTTGTTTGATGTTGAAAAAATTGCCTTTTATGATACAATATAGTTAAGTAAAGAATTATTATAGTAGGAATATTATTTAATGAGAGAAGAAAATTTATATGAACAAAAAACGACGATTAGAAAAAATCATAGAAATGTTAAAGATTGACGGGACTATCACTATAAAAGAAATAATAGATGAACTCAATATTTCCGATATGACAGCCCGTAGAGACCTTGATGCTCTAGAAGCTGATGGACTTTTAACACGTACTCATGGTGGTGCTCATCTTATCACTTCTAAAAAACCACTTGAAAAAACACACATCGAAAAGAAAATACTTAATACTAAAGAGAAAAGAGATATTGCGAAAAAAGCTAGCTCTTTTATTAAAGATGGCGATACTATTTTTATTGGTCCTGGAACTACACTTGAACATCTAGCTCTAGAACTAAAAGGTCATAAAATTCGTGTAATTACTAACAGCCTTCCTGTTTTCCTGATTTTAAACAATAGTGAAACCATCGATTTATTGCTTCTTGGCGGTGAATATAGAGAAGTAACTGGAGCTTTTGTAGGTTCAATGGCTTCGACAAATTTAAAAACAATGAGATTTGCCAAAGCTTTTGTTAGTGCAAACGCTGTTACCCATAATTCTATTGCTACATACAGTGACAAGGAAGGTGTGATTCAACAACTTGCCCTAAACAATGCCTTAGAAAAATTTCTATTAGTAGATAGTACTAAATTCGATCGATACGATTTCTTTAACTTCTATAATATAGATCAACTCGACACCATTATTACAGATAACCAGATTAACCCTCAAAGCTTAGAGGAATTTAGCCAGTACACTACTATTTTAAAGGCGGACTAGAATTATGACTTATAAAAATATTGTTTTTGACCTTGATGACACTCTTTATGACCATCAACTTCCCTTTAAACGTAGCATTGAGAAATGTTTTCCAACGATTGATATCCAACAAATAGATAACATTTACAAACGTTTCAGATATTGGTCTGATGTTGCTTTTCCGAAATACACGAAAAAACTCATCAGTATAGAGGAGCTTAGAATTTTTCGCTGTCAGAAGACTATGGAAGAATTTGGCATCGATAGTATTTCTAGGACTGAAGCTCTAGACTTCCAAGCTGACTATGAATATGAACTCAATCAGATTACTATGATTCCTGAGATACAGCAGCTACTGTTGGCTCTACATGAAAACCACATCCCAATAGGTATTCTAACTAATGGCCCTGTTGACTTACAGAGTCGAAAACTCCAACTTATTGGTGCCTATCAATATTTTGAAAAGCAAAACATCATCATTAGTCAGGCCACCGGGTACAGCAAACCACAACAAGAAATCTTTGACTATACTGCCAAAAAGTTAAATTTCTTACCTTCAGAAAGCCTATACATCGGAGATACGTTTGTCAATGATATTGAAGGCAGTTACCGAGCAGGATGGCATCCTATCTGGTTCAATCATAGAAACAGGCAGATAGCAAAAGAGAAAGAGGAAATGCCTGCTTATGAGGTCTTTAGTGCAAGTGAACTTCGAGATTTAGTTCTTGGCCTATTTGATATTAATCATAAGTTCAAATAGATCTAAGAACATACTCCTTCACCTACTTAGGCGAAATAAGGGGCCATTTCGAATCAATACAAAAGAAAAAACGCTGATTTCGAGCGTTTTTTTGGTAATCTTATTAAAACTATGGGAGGAGAATAATGGCTTTCCCCTATTTTTATTTTCCTTCTAAGTTTAACGAATGGTGGCTATACTCAAATATCCTTATGTTTTTCATCTCTTGCCTTTGCTTTACTTTAAAAACAAAATAATGATTTCTTCCATCTTTAGCATTTTCTTGATTTAATCTGAAGTAATTAGTATGACATAGGGCCATCGTTCGAAGAATATCATCAGTCAAAAATGTCAGAGGAACACTCATATTAGAGTACCTTTGAAAATCCTCCTCAAAATGTGAGTAGCTCTCAGAAAAGTAGTCTATTTGTAAATCACTTGCATATAAAGACCTTCTATCCATTTCTTCAACCTTCTTTCAATGGTATAAAATTTCCAACTATGATTCCTACTACTCGTGGATCTTCATCATAGGAAATAAGGATATCATCATATCTTGGATTAATCGAAACTAAGCGTAAACCTTCTTCTTCACGGAAGACTCGTTTAATATAAGTTTGGTTATTACATACTACAGCATAAACTGCCCCATCATAATCAAAACCTGTCTCACGGATAAGAGCCACTGAACCATCTTGATATTTTGGTTCCATAGAATCTCCAGATACCCAAGAGGCAAAATCATGAGCTAGTTCTTCACCAAAATAAACAGTATCATAATTTCGATCATCGTAAACTGTTGCACCAATACCAGCAGACATTTTTTCATAAACATGGTATTCGTAGAGATTTTCTAAAACCGATATTCCTTGTTGAGTTTTCTCTTTTTGCACCAAGTCACGTGCATACTCTACTACTTGATTTTTACCTTTATTCGATAATGTATTATACAGACGAACAATCTCAATTTCTGTAAAATATCCCTTTGGTACTTTAAGTATTTTTTCCAACTGTTTTACTTTCTCTTTGGATGGTTCTTTTACTCCACGTTCCCATGCTGAATAGGCTTGATAGCTGATTCCTAATTGATCTGCAATATCTTTTTGAGTCATTTTTAACTCTTTTCTACGAGCTTTAAGTTTTTCTGGTTGATACATAATTCACCTCACATTAATAGTAACTGTAATTCTGCCTTTTTTCTTGCCTCTTCATCTGAGAATTTTTCTTTATCCCAAACATATGCAATCGACTTTCCTTTGTTATAAACAAGCCACGTTTTTAAATTAATATTTTCTTCCTTGATTGCTTTCCAGTTATCTTGATTTAATAAATCTGGGTATTCTTGGCTTGTTACAAAACCTACCTTTCTAACTCTCTGCTTAACCTGATTAATAAGGGAAGGTTGAAACTGATGGAACTCCTCGATAATTTGTTCTCTGATATCATGAAACAAACGAAAAATAGAAGCGTTCTCCCCTTCAATATAAGTATCAATTGCTTGTTTGATTTCACTATCTTTACCAGGATAATATTCCCGTAGAAAGTCCAAAAGACGAAAAAATAAAGCCTGTTTTGAAACTTCGAGACTATTTTGTACCTGATGGAAAGTATCGCAACTATAGTATATTTTTGATAAAAGGACAATATCTGGCATTAATACCACAGCCGAAAAGATATTCGCCTCTCGCTCTAGCATGTTTTCTTGATTATCAATAGATTCTGCAAAATAATTTCCATCATGTTTAAGAATATAATGACCCAATTCGTGACAAAGTGTGAAGTTCTGTTTTACTTTTGGATTATCTCTTTCATAAGAGAAACTAGTTCCCAACTCATCAACTACTGTCAACCCTTCTATTTTGTGATTAGAAAAGTGGTGGCTTATCACTTGGATTTGATCCCTCTGAATACAATATTGAAAAAAATAAGAGAAATTATAGTTCAGTAATGAAATATCATCATCCTTCATATACTGGTATAATACATGTTTTGTAGACTTACTTATTCTTGCATATGACTCATCCAAAGAACAATACCTCCTTTAAATATGACTCACAGACAACTAAACTATTTTGGTTGAGTTTATTTTATAAAAAAAATGGACAATTGTCCACTACAGTCTTAGAAACCAACTGCTATCTAAAAATAATTTGTTACACTTGAATCTGACTTAAAGATAAGTTAAATTCTACCCGCTACTAATTGAAAAATTTCTTCATCAGTTCGATGATCTTCCGGATTCGCAGAGAAATAAAAACTTAGATTTGTATCATCTTTATATTTGTTGTAGAGTGTTGGTCTCAATGTCTCAGCCTTATTACTATTTTCAATGCTCCTGGTATTGTTTCGACCATTTCTTCTTCCATTTCGTTGGACATCATAGCAGTAAATTGCATTTGGATCGTTACCTTCGCATCTTCCCCCTTGAATTTGACGTAGTTGCTCATCCTTTTCGACTACTTTTTCTTCTGGAATAAATCTTGCAAAAATATTCGAAAAATCATTAAAAATATCTCTCCCTATCCCTTGGTTATCGATATTAAAAAAATCACAAAATTCTTTTGCTGTGTGAAAATGAACATCATAAAAATCAGCATACGCATAAATTGAGGTTGCAATCTCATCTGCTTTTATAAATTCTAACTTAACCTGTGCAAACTTACTAGGTTTTCGTTCTGCTTCACTATATGTTTTTAAGATTACAATGTATTGGTAATTGTTATAATTAAATAGAAAGCTATCAATCACCCAACCCTTTGTTCTCATACTATTAAGCAATTTGGGTAAATTATTAAATCTAATATTAGTCATAACTATACTCCTTTTAAATTTATATTTTTAATACTAACTCTTTTGAATCTCAAAAAAATCTGTTATACTCACTGCATTTCCCAAAGAATTAGATATCATATCTTTCTCCCATTGAATAATAGTTCCTGTACTTCCACCCAATTCTTTAGTTACTTGTACTTTAGTTAATCCACGTTCAAGTCTCAACTCTTTTATTTCCGTAGAAAATTAATTTCCCTTACTAAACGCCTTCTTTCGCTCTTCCATAAACTCAATCAGCTCTTTTTTGAAGACTGCTTTTTCTGAGTCAGTTAAACCTTTGGAATTCATTCGAAAAAGAACTTCTACGTTATCTAATTCCTCATCATTGCCGGCAAGATAATCCATCGTAACTCCAAAGAAATTCGCAAACTTCTCTAAAGTTTCAGATGATGGTTTTCTTTTACCACTTTCCCATTGTTGATAATTAGGTTGCTTGATACCAAATTCTTCCGCAATTTCCTTTTGTGTTAATCCTTTTTTTAATCGGAGTTCTTTTAATCGTTCTGGAAATCCCATTGCTAATTCCTCAATAAATTTTAAAATATTTTTCAATAACCTCTTGACAGTATACTCAATTGAGTATATAATATAAATATATTCGAAAGAGTATATCTCTTCTAAAAATAATAACCTTATTTTAGAAGGTTTTGATCATTGACAATTAAATAAAAAGTGCGTCTGACAACCAGAGGACTGACTATCAA
>ERZ781275.579-NODE-579-length-40160-cov-92.855355_pt1 | contig 40160 bp, 48 predicted proteins | sample MGYA00375853_ERZ781275 | MGnify/ENA primary metagenome ERZ781275 (study PRJEB29790, sample SAMN03653691) | human gut metagenome | host: Homo sapiens | place: USA: Dallas, Texas | collected 2012-07-23 | study: EMG produced TPA metagenomics assembly of the Gut...
TAAAACTAAAAGGACTTAGTCCTGTAGAATACAGAACTAAGTCTCAATTAGTAGCTTAATTAATATGTCCAATATTTTGGGTGCATATCACTTTTTTGAATAGAAATTTTAGTGTCATTTGTTTTTAAATAATATACTGGTACTTTTCCTTGAGCAATATCATCACCTATTTTTACTGCTTTATTGTTATTTTTATCAATTATAAAGTAGGTATTATTGTTATTTGTAATAGATGGTAAATCTTTTAATGGAGTTATTCCATTTAGTTTGTTTTTATGTTCTAATTTTGAGGAAATTTTATCGCTAAAGATTATAGTGTTTTTATCTTCTTTAGATAGTTTGTCTAAAACTGTTTTATATTTTTGTACTTGAAGCATATCGTATTTGTAACGTGCATATAAAATCTTATTTTTAGATATAGCATCTTCGTTTTCTTTTTTTAGCTGATTTAAAATAGAAGTGTATTTTTCATGGTTAGTGGTTAATTCAATTTTATAGGCACTTATACGTTTACCTATTTTTGTGCGACTTGAACTAAGCTCTTGGCTTTTTTTGCTTAAAGAGCTTAGTTCTTTTATTTTATCTGCTTTTCCATATAAAGTAGGCAAAATACTATTTATTTGTTTCAATTCTTTGGAGATTTTATCATATTGTTTTATATCTTTACTGTAATTATCATTAAACATCTTGTCTTTAGCTAATAATTCAAGGTGTTGTTCATTTAAAATATTTTTTTGGGCAGCTTTAAAAACAGCTAAGTTTTCAGCTGCTTTTTCTTCAAATTCATTTATTTTTGTGTCTAAATGTTTACATATATCACCAGTGGTTATTATCATAGCTTCTTGCTTAATTTCTTCGGCTTCAGCTATGGCTTTTTTGGCTTGTTGTTCTTTTTTAAGACGTAAACGTTCTTGTTGTATTTGTTTAGCTACTTGTCTTATTACTACGTCATTAGCGAATAGTTGTATTTTTTGCTCTTGAATAGATAAATTTTCTTCTTTTTCTTGTTCTATAAATCCATCTGCTGCTTCATCAGCTTTTGCATCTGTTTCATCAATTTTTTCCATGATACGTTCTAAAATTGCAGGATTTTTATAAGCATTTCCTAGATGTGGTGCAGGTGTGCGATTTAGAAGTTCGGCTTCTTCCATTTTTCCCTGATTTAAAAGCTCTTGTCTTTGAGCTTTTAAGCTTTTTTCACTTATTGATATATCAAGACCTTTTTCTTGAAATTTGTCATTTATTATGTTAGCAAAAAGTTTTCTTAAATCGTGTGTTGCTTGTTTAGATGTAAATTGAGTAGATGAACGATAACCTTTTGTAGGCTCACCAAACTTATTTTGAGCATAGTTTTTGAAATACATATCAGGTTCAAGAGGTCTATTTTTTTCAATTATTTTTTCGTTAAACATTAAGTGGCAATGTATATTTCTATGTTCCTTTGAAAAAGCGGCTGTTTTATCGTGGATAGCATAAGAATATACATGATTATCTTTTATACCAGTTTCCTTTAAAAATTTTTCGATACATTGAATATTTTCTTCAAGTGTTAATTCTTCTTGAAGTGCAAATTTAAATTCTCTGTAGGCTCTACCATTAGGTTTATTTCTATGTTTTTCAGCGTTTTCCCAGAAATCACGTGGATTATCAGCCCATTCAGGTAAGTTACCAAAAGAAGTTATTTTTAAATCTTCTTGTCTGTTTTTCATGTTAGTATAATCGCCTTCACGGGAGATATAGTCAAAGTGGGTAGCTGTATTAAGTTTTGTGCCATCTTTTCTTTTGCCATGTGGTGTATTTTCAAAATAATAGTGTGCCATGACTATATCTCCTTTCCTCGAATATTAAAAATCTGAAAGATTTTTTTGCAGCGAAGCTGTCCGCGAAGCGGTTCCGGTCCAGCTGGAAGGTGGCGCATATAAAACTCAAGAATTGAGTTTTATGTAAATGCGCATTATCTTGTTTTGGTTCTTTTTGGGTGCTAAGATATCTTCTTTTATTATAAAATATTATAAATTTTTAGTAAATATTATTTGAGATAAATATTGTAAAAATGATAATAAAAAAACATAAAAATACAAATCTATCACGACGATTGTGTCTATCACGACGATTGAAAAAGGATTTATCACGACGAATGAAAATTTATAATAGTAGGAAAATTTAATAAAAAATCATTTACTTTTTATCATAATTATGATAAATTAAAATAGAAGCGGAGGTGCATAATCTTGAACGGAGAACAGAAATTTATTCCTAGTGGAGAACCAACAGATACGTTTGATAAAAAAAAAGGAGGGCGTTTTAAAAGTTATAGTACTTTCCAAAATGATTTGTATAATTTAGCGTTAGATAAAGATGTGGCAAAAAAAAGGAATTTAATTTACTTAATATTAATTATTATTTGTGTTATAGCTACTGTTTTTGTTACAACGACAGCTAGTTATAAAACATATGTTGTTAGAGTTAATGAAGCCACTGGAGAGGTTCAGACTGGTGGTGAGTTAAAAGTAACTAATTATACACCACAAGAAGCAGAAATAAGACATTTTTTGGCAGAATTTATTTTAGATACTAGAACTATTCCATTAGACCCTATTCAATATAAAAATGGGTTAGAAAAGTCAAAACATTTCATGACTTCTGAAGCATCGCAAAAATTTAATGCTTTACTGATGAAAGATGACCCAGTTAAGAAATTAGGACGTTCCACTATACAGCCAGAAATTCGTTCAGTACAGTTGCAACCAGGAAGTAAAAGCACATATCAAGTTCGCTGGAGCGAGGAAGAATATTCTTTAGCTGGTGGAGCTACAGGTAAAAAGACATATTATGTAGGACTTTTTAATGTTGGTGTAGATAGTAGAGGACAAAAAGAAGCGGAATTTTTAATTAATCCTTTGGGAATAAAGATTAAAGACTTAAATATTAGTCAGGAAGAAGGGCAAAGTTGATGAAAAAACTAAAACAAAAAATATTAGTTACGACATTTGCCTTTGTTTGTGCTACTACACCTGTTTTTGCACAACAAGCTATTTATGCAGTTGCTGATGGAAAATTGAATGCATCGGAATTAACTTATGATTTTTATGATGATAGTTTGTATTGTATAAATGTGAAAGTTGGACATGTAACGGATATTATATTACATCAAGGGGAAAATTTTATTAGTGCTATAGGTGGAGATACTAAACAATGGATGATTGATAAAGCTAGAGTAGGTAATGTTACACATATTTATATAAAGCCATTAGTAAATAGTGCTAGAACAGACATAATAATAAACACAAACAAACGTTCATATCACTTTTTGGTTACGGCTACAGATTATTATAATCCTATAGTTAGTTTTAATTTTCCAGAAGAAATAGCTGCACAAAAGAAGGCAGAAATAAAGAAACTTAATGAACCAACAAAAGAAGAAAAAGAATTTATGACAATTTTCACTGAAAGTAAAAATGGCGAAGTTGTTTTAAAAGATATGAATTATAAATATAAAATTAAAGCAAATAATAAAAGATTAGCTGAAGATATATGCCCTAAGAAAGTTTTTGATGATGGAGTGCGTACTTATATTGAGATGCCAAAGAATAGATACGACTTACCTGTTCTGTATAATGTAGATGTTTTGGATAATAAAAAATTAACACTTGTAAATTATAGAATTAAAGGCAAATACTATATTGCAGATAGGGTATTTAACCACGCTAGGCTGCAATATACATCAAAGTTATATGTGGATATATACCCAGTAGAAGAAGAAGGTGATAAAAAATGAGTTTTAAAGAGAAAATAGAGAACCTTTTTCACAGAAATAAAAAGAAATCTGATGATGAGCTTATAAATGAGGAACTTCCTGAAGGTGATGTGGGGGAAATAAGTTTTGAAGATGTTTCGACTGAAGATGAGGTTAAAACATTACAAAAAAAGAAAATAATGATTGTTGGTGGTGTTATTGCTGTTGTTGCTATAGCGGCAGTTGTAAGTAATGCAATGACAAATAAAAAAGTACAACAACAAGATAGACCTCTTAGTTCTGCTAGTATAGCAGCTAGTCCTGCACAAGCATTGCCAGATAAATATTCAGATATAGCAAAATATAATAAGGATAGTGAAGAAGAAAAAAAATTAAGAAAAGATGAAATAAGAGGAAAATCTGATACTAAAACTGCAACTAATGGTGTAGTTACAAAACAACAGGTAAATTCTAGTGGTAATAGTGGAACAGGAGCAACAGGAGCGACAACAAAAAATGATGCGAAGGTTGTTTATGTTAAACCTAGTAATAATTCTGTAAGTAACGTTAATTCTTTTGATAAAGAACAACGAAAGGCTGAAGCTGAAGCTGAAGCAAAAAGAGAAGCCATGATTAGTAGTTCATTAGCATTTGCAATAGCAAGTGATGTAGCAAATGGAAAATCTATTAAGGAAGCAGTAAATGATAACATAAATGCGTCTACTGTTTCTACTGAATATGATAATTATAATGATGATAATTTTGTAGATTATGGTATAAGTTATACATTGAATGCAGGAACTGTTATTCCAGCAACGCTTTTAACTGGAATAACATCTGATGTTCCAGGTGGCGATGTTGTAGCACAAATAAGACAAGATGTTTATGATAGTTTAACTGGTACACATCTTTTAATACCGCAAGGAAGCCGTTTAATTGGTACTTCTGGTCAGGCTGGAAGTCGTGGTAATAAAAGAATAGGTGTTATATTTACTAGAATAATTTTACCAAGTGGAGTATCTATTATTTTGCCAGACCAGAAAGCCATAGATGGTGTGGGATATCCTGGTCTTGAAGATGAATATACAGAACATAAAGGAGCAGCTTATGGTAGTGCATTTATGGCTGCACTTTTGGGAGCTGCGGCACAGTCAGCAACAGGAGATACATCGGGTGATGATGAAAGAAGTCCTGGACAAGAAGCAGTGGCTGGAGCTGTTGCAGAAATTCTCCGTACGGGAGAAAAATTTGTCGACCGTGAACTTGAAAAACAGCCAACAATAACTATTAATCCTGGTTTTCAGTTTAGTGTGTTTATAAATCAGGATTTGAATTTAGGTGAGTATAATGATTTTTAGATTGTTTATTGCCTTTATTCCGTTATTTGCTGGTTTTTGGATCGCAACACAAAAATTAGCTGAACTTGTGCAATATACCTTCTTATTAGGTGAGCCGTTTATGGTATCTAAAGGAATACCATATTATCTGCCACATAATTATTTTATTTGGTTTGTGAATTTTCATGAGTATATACCACAGTTGTTTGCTAAAACGTATCCATATATTTTTGTAAGTTTTGTTATATCTTTTTTGTTGTTATTTTTGTTACAAAAAAAGAAACCACTTACTTCACATGGGAGTGCTAGATTTGGAGAATATAACGATTTATTAAAAATGGATTTGATTTCAGCAAGTGGTGTTGTAATTGGACAATATGATGGTAAATTACTTAGGCTGTTTACTGCTTTTTTACGTGCTTTTGAAACTATAAAAAAGGAAAAAGAAGCTTATGCTGAAATGGCATTTGATGATAAGGTAACTCGAAAAAAAGAAGTATATTCGCATAAGTTAGAAAGATTATACGAGAAGTTAAATGATAGTAATGATGAAAAAGAAATAGAAAAGCTGAAGTATTTAGAAAAAGTTTTAAAAGAAAAGATTGATGCTCCAGTTAAATATGATGCTAAAAAAGAAGATAAGTTTACCGTTTATCCATATATTTTTTTATATAAAAAGCTTTCTAAATTTTATGCTGGTTGTAAACACTTTTATCTTAGGGATAATTCTAATAAGCATTTAGCAGTTATAGCACCTACTAGAAGTGGTAAAGGTGTTGGGCTTATAATACCAACTCTTTTAGGTAGCTGGACAAGTTCTGTAATCGTAAATGATATAAAGAGTGAAAACTGGGGAATAACAGCAGGATATAGAAAACGTATGGGGCAAACTGTTATAAAATTTGAACCAACGGCTGAAGATGGTTCATCGGCCCGTTGGAACCCGCTTGATGAAATTAAAATTGGTACAGCAAGCGAAGTTTCTATGAGTCAAAATTTAGGTATGATAATTGCCGACTATGAAGGAAAAGGCAAGATGGACCACTGGGGACAAAATGCGGCTAATGTTATATCTTTAGTAATGCTTCATATGAAATATGCACATTTTTCTGACCCTGAAAATTATCCTAATGAGCCGAATTTATATACAGTAGCAGCATTTTTAAAAGCTAATATGTTGCCTGTATTTGATGATGATGGTAAGCCTGTAATGATATATGTTGATGATGATGGTAATGTTTATGATGAACCGACAAGTGGAACTATTCAACAGCAAAAAGTAGATGTTAAAGGGTTTTTAGATACCCTTAAGAATTTACAAAACTTTGAGCATGTGCCTGATAATGGCATAGATATAGTAGAGTGGGATACAAAAGAACTTAAATATGTAAAAAAACATTTTACGCCAGAAGATTTAAAAAATCTTTATCCAGACGCTACTTCTTTAAATTATATGCCTAATACGCATCCAATTATTTATCAAGGATTTTTAGAGATATTATCTAAAGCAGAACAGGAATGTGCAAGTATAATATCTACTGCTAATACTGCTTTAAAAGAGTATTTAGACCCTGTACTTGCTCAAAATACGGCTGTAAGCGATTTTTGCATTGACGATATGATGAATTATAAAAAACCTGTATCGCTTTATTTAGTTACGCCACCATCGGATATTTTAAGACTTGCTCCTATTTTTAGATTATTTTTTGAAATGATGGTTCGTCATCATGCAAAACGTATAGGTGTTTATAAAAAAGGGAGAGCAAAAAATGTATATAAGCACAAATGTCTATTCTTAATGGATGAATTTTCTTCTCTTGGGAATTTGCAGTCTTTCGCAGCTACATTATCGTATATTGCAGGATATGGAATGAAAGTTTTCCTTATAAATCAGGGACTTCCACAAATTAATGGTATATATGGGAAAGACAATCAAATCTTAATGAATTGTCATTTGCAGATATTTTATGCTCCGAATGACAATGATACTGGAAAATATGCTGAATCATTGTTAGGTAATAAAACAATAATGGTTCAGTCGACGTCTGACAGTGGTCTTTTAACAAAAAAGACTTATTCAAAATCGGCGACAGGTAGAGCTTTAATGACTGCTGATGAAATAAAGCGTTTAGGAGATAAAGAGATAATTGTTGCAAGTGGTAATCCACCTATAATGACTGAAAAAGTTAAATATTATGAAAGTAATTATTTTTTAAATAAGTTATTAGATGCTCCAATAGTAAGTGATGTAATAAGAAATAATCCTTATCCAAAGAGAGATAAATTAATTGGGGCGAGTAAAATTAATACAAATATAGAGTTTGATTTTACTTATAAGGAGTGAATAAATTATATGAGTATACAGAAATTGACGAAGATGGAACGTAAATATCGCATTTTGCAACAAGAACAAAATGCAATTTTGAAAAGAATGCAAGAAGAAAAAAGAAATGCAAAAAAAAGGTTAGAAAGTGAGAGGTATAACTATATTATACAAGTGGTTAAAAGACTTAAATTGCCTATAGACAATCCAGCAATCATTATAGGAGCTTTAGTAGAGGCTAAAGACGTTATTGAAAATAATAACGTTACAAAAATAGATGAATATATTGAAAAATATAGTTTATTTATTAAGGAAACAGAACAAATAGATATTGAAGATATTGAAAAGAATATTGAAAATGAAATATCTTCATCATCTTTAAAGACTGTAGCTGAAGATAAAGAAGAATATGTAAAGGCTGAAGCTGTAGTTGAAGATAAAGATGAATATGTAGATACTCTTGAAGGTGCTTAATATGAGCAAAAATGAAACATTAGATGTAATGTTTGGAACGCAAATTGTAGATTTTATGAATAGAGATGATATCACAGAAATTTATGTAAATGATGACGGTTATGTAAGATATATGTCTCATAAGGAAGGTAAAGTAAAAACAGATATTATTTTAAAACCTGAAAAGATATTAGCTATTATTGAGCTTATTGCAGGGCAGGTTGGAAAAGTAATTAATGAAGAAATACCGTCTATTTCAGCTGAAATAAGTGGTTATGGGGCACGTTTTCAAGGTGAGATTTCTCCTATTGTAAGAAATCCTCAATTTAATATTAGAAAAAAAGCTATAAAGATTTTCACGCTTGATGAGTATGTAAAAAATGGTACATTAACAGATTATTATAAAAAATACCTTGAAGAAGCTATTCGTAAAAGGAAAAATATTTTGGTTGTTGGTGGTACAGGAACAGGTAAAACAACATTTTTAAATGCTCTTTTAGATGCTATAGCTAAAATTTCACCATACCATCGAATAATATCGCTAGAGGACTTGCCAGAATTGCAATGTCCAGCAGATGATTATTCACCGATGTATACAAAGCAAGAAACAGGTAAGGATAAAGTCGTTTATAACATGACAAGATTACTTGCTGATTGCATGCGTCGTAGTCCCGATAGAATTATTGTTGGAGAAGTTAGAGATGGTGCAGCTTATACTATGCTTAAAGCTTGGAATACAGGGCATCCAGGCGGAGCATGTACAGTACATGCCAATGATGCAGTAAGTGGTTTAACACGTATTAAATCTTTGGCTCAAGAAGATAAAAATGCTACTGGAGATTTAAAAGAGCTTATAGGGGAAGCTATAGATGTTGTTGTTTCTATTGTACATATAGATTTAGGAGGCGGTAAAAAATCCAGGAAAGTAAATGAAATGATTGAGGTTAAAACTTATAACAGTCATGATGATACTTATGTTTTGAAACGTATTAAGGAGGATTTAATATGAAAAGATGGACAGTAAAAAAAAGTGAAACAATTTTAGGTGCATTAAAAAGAAATAAGCAAGAATTGCTGATGTTAAGTGCTATTTTCTTTGTTATGGCAGTTGTAATTACTACTAATCACGGAACAGCACTTGCTCAAAGTGTTGGTTTTAACGGTGATACTGTAGGAGATATTGAATGGCCATGGATGAAGTTTTTTAATTCCTTAGCAGAACAATTTACAGGACCACTTCCTATGGTACTTGGTATTTTAGGACTTGCTGGTTGTGCTATTGCCATGTTTACTGGTAATGCTGGTGGTGGAACAACAAAATTTATTGTTTTGATTTTTGTTGTTTCTACTTGCCTTTTCGCTCCAAGTTTTATTTCTTACGTTTCTGAATCAGCCGGAGGTCTTACTATATTGGGGGCTATGTAATGAAAGAGAAGTTACCTGAAGGATACGAAGTCCCTATTCATAGGTCGCTTGTAAAACCTCTATTTTGGATGGGTGTTCCAAGAGATTTATTTTTAGCTAATATCTTTTTAGCTGTTTTGGGTGGTGTATTTTTTAAAACATGGACTGTTATTTTTGTAGCAGTTGGTGTGCATTATTTGTTTAAATATTTAGGTCAGAAAGATCCGCAGTTTCATTCGGTCTTTTGGAAGGCAAGAACACATAAGAATTATTATTATAGGTAGGTGATAAAATGTTTTCTTTTAGAAAAAAAGAAAATGTACAATTTTCGCAAAAGGTAGGTGTGTTTAAAGAAAAGCCACGTTTACAGTATCTTCTTCCATGGGCGTTCATTGACGAAGATACAGGAATTGTACATGGAAAAGACCATTCGTTATTATCTATCTATAAATTTCGTGGTCCAGATATGGATAGTTCAACGCCAGCGGAGCTTTTACAATATAATGCTGCGTTAAATAACGTTATGAAGAAGCTTACCACTGGGTATGTGCTTTATTTTGAAGCACAAAGAAAAATTGATACAAACTATGAGCAGGCGGCAATTTCTGTGCCGCTTGTTCAAAAAATGGAAGATGAACGTAAGGATTATTATACAAAGCAAAGACATTATGAAACTTTGTTTTATTTTATAATTTATTGCGAGCCTCCACAGTTATTAAAATCTAAAATAACAAATGCGTTTATCACAGACGCTAAAAATAAGGGAAGTAATACAAAATACGATATGAAAGTTTACTTTGATATCGTGGAGAAGTTTATAAGCAATGTAAATTTAGTAGGGGATATGCTTTCTAAGTGGTTTAAAGATATAGAACCGCTTAGTGCTAAAGAAACATTAGCATATTTACACACTACTATATCTACAAAAAGTTTTGATATAAATATTAATCCACTTAGATATATCACAGATTATATATGTGATTGTGATGTTCTAGGTGGTAGGGAAATGAAACTTGGAAATAAGTATATGAAAATTATTACAGTATTAGATTTTCCGCCTGTATCTACTCCAGGGATTTTTAATACTTTTAATAGTTTAAATATGGAATATAGATGGGTGTCGAGATTTATCTGCATGAGTAAATTAGACGCTCAAGAGGAATTACAAAAATATAGGAAAAGATGGAATCAGCAGGTAAAGGGTTTTTGGTCGCAAATAAGAAGTGCCATTACAAAGGAGCAGTTGGAGCAAGATGTCGATGAAACAGCTGCTTCTAATCGCGATGATACTATAGTTGCACAGCAAGAATTAGGACAGGATGCGGTAAGCTATGGTTACTATACCATGACTATGATTGTAATGGATGAAAATAAGGAAAAATGTCAAGAAAAAGCTAATAAAGTATTAGAAAAGATAAATTCTTTAGGGTTTGTAGGTTTCATTGAAACTGATAATTCGATGGAAGCATGGTGGGGCAGTATACCTGGTTGTTATCGAGCAAATATTCGTCGACCAATTATAAATAGCTTAAATTTTTGTCATCTTGCCCCAATCACAGCAATGTGGTCTGGAGACAAAAAGAATAAGCACCTGAAGGGGCCTGTGTTGCTTTACACGGATACTGAAGGTTATACACCGTTTAGATTAAGCCTTCACGTAGGCGATGTAGGGCACACGATGATTTGTGGACCGAGTGGTAGTGGTAAATCTGTACTTTTAAATACGTTAGAGGCACATTTTTTAAAATATCCTAATAGTAATGTTTTTATCTTTGATAAAGCTGGTTCTAGTCGTGCATTGACGCTTGCTGTTGGGGGAAACTTTTATAACTTAGCAGCTGAAGGAGAAACAGAACTTTCTTTTCAGCCACTAGCAAGAGTTGATAATGAACAGGAAAGAAAATGGGCTAAAGAATGGATTTTAATGTATTTAAAACAAAAGAATATGACTATTGACCCAGAAAAAGAAGATTATGTATGGAAAGCATTAAATTCTTTGGCCACTTTTCCAATAGAACAACGAACTGTAACTGTTTTTACACAAATGGTGCAGGATGTTGAAATAAGAAGGGCATTAAAACCGCTTACTATGGAAGGAAGTTATGGAAAGCTTTTTGATAATACAAAAGATGTATCCGGTCGTGGAAATTGGCAGGTTTACGAGATGGAAACCATTATGGCAACACCTGCTATAGTCCCAAGTACACTAGAATATTTATTTCACAGAATAGAAACAAAATTAAAGTTTGCTACTGGTCCATCTATTATAGTTTTAGATGAATGTTGGCTTTTCTTTGATAATCCAGCATTTAAAGATAAATTACGTGAATATTTTAAGGATATGCGTAAAAAGAATACTTCTATCATATTTGCTACACAAAATTTATCTGATGTGGCAAATAAACCAGATTTATTAACGACAGTTATGGAAAACTGTCCTAATAGAATATATCTTCCTAATGTAAATGCACAAAATGAGGCTAATAAAAAACTTTATGAACTTTTTGGTTGCAATGAAAAACAAATAAAGATAATATCTGCGATGACACCTAAGCAGGATTATTATTATAGTTCACAGAAGGGAAATCGAGTTTTTTCTTTAGCACTTCAGCCGATAGAGTTTCCATTTGTTACAGCAACAAGTAAAACAGATCAGCAGGCTATAGATAATATTCTAAGTAAATATAATAGATGTGATTTTATAGAACAGTGGCTTAAATATAAAAATGCTGCTGAAGAATGGGAGGATTTTAAGAGGTATGTAACGTAAGGAGTGAAATACCATGAAAAAAAAGTTTAGGCAGATCGGATTAGCCATAATTTTTAGTATATCTTTAACTGTACCAGCTGAAGCTGCTATTCCTGTAATTGATGACCAGAATATAGCACAACAGTTAAAAACCTACACTGAAACCTTGAATGTTGTTAAAAATACAGCTCAACAAATATCTTTACAACTTAAAGAATTAATGGCTATGCCAGAAAATATACTAAATGAATATAAGCAAGCATTTAATGATAGTATAACAGCTGTTAAAAATACGCTTTCAAATTCGGATTTATTGGTAGATAAAGACGAATGGGACGAATACTGGGAGGAAATTTATCCAAGAATTAACAGTGGCGATTATAAGCAAACCGTATGGAGTGAACGAAGCATAAACGATACTTTGCAAGAAATAATGTCCATGAGAAATGAAGAAGATGTAAATTCATATCATGAACTTATGGCAGAACTTGAAAAATCTAAGGTTAGATTACAGGATTTATTAGAGCAAAATAAGACTGTAGAAGGTAATAAACAAGCACAGCAAATTGCTAACATGATAGCTACAGAAAAAGCTAATATTGATAGTATAAATACAGCAATACAGGCTATAACAGATAAAAACCAATTAATGCATCAGCAGGTAGAAGTTTTGAAAGCTCAAAATAGAAAAGCCGTTATAAATGCTGCTAAACAAGCTGAAGATGAAACATTATCACAAATGGAAAATGAAGTAATAGAAAAAGTGTCTATTATTGATGATCCATTTGCTACTTATGGTAATGTAAGGTGGTAATATTATGGATTTTACAGATACTAATTTTTTAGATAATTTGCTTAATTTTTTTTATGAGCATAGTGTAACAGGTATGATACAATTACAACCTCATGCTTTTGAACTTGTATGTGTATTAGCTATCATAGATATTTGTTCTACATGGGCTTTATATGATGGTCAAATGCGAATGTCTTTTGTAATTAATAAAGTAATGAAAGTCGGTTTTTTTTTACTTCTGATTGTAAATTGGGATACAATTAATTCTGCAATTTTACGGTCGTTTGAGATTGCTGGTGCTACAGCTTCAGGTTTATCTAATATTGGTGCTGGAGATTGGATAAGTCCTAGTAAAATATTGGAAAGAGGATTTAATATATGTGGTACTTTGTTTAAAGATTTTCAGGATACAGGTATAACAGATAATGGTGGTATTGCTAGACTTTTTATGGATTTAATAGCTATAGCAATAACGATAGCTTCTTTCTTTTTTATATCGCTTCAGGTTTTGATAACTAAAATAGAATTTTGTATATTTTCTAGTTTAGGTGTAATTTTATTACCTTTTGGAGCTATTAGATTTACTTCTTTTTTATTTCAAAGAGTTGTTTCGGGAGTTTTTTCATTTGGTGTAAAATTGATGATTATGTATTTTCTTTTGGGTTTATTTGATACTTTATCTGGAACATTAACTAGTTTTGAAGAAAATGTATCGTTTTCATCAATGTTGAAGATGGCATTATCTTATGCGACACTTGCTTTCCTTGTTTGGAAATTACCTAATCTTGCGGCAAGTATGATGAATGGACAGCCTTCTATGGAAGCTGGAGATGTTGTTCGAGGTGCTACAACAGCTAAAAGTACAGTTGCTGGTGCAGTAGGAGCAGCTGGAGCAGTAAGTAGAGTGGCAGGAAAAACTGCTGCGGGATATGGCTTTGCTAATGCCACTATAAAGGCAGCACAAGCAAATATAGGTGTTCAGGGTGGAAGTGTTGCAGGAGAAGTTGCTAAAAATGTTGCTAGAACAAGTTTTGCTAATTCTGCTATTGGTAAGGGACTAATTAGAGGTGCAAATAGAGCCCTTAATCAAATGGAAGATTATAAAAATCTTAAAACTGGTGAATATGCGACTAAACCGCAATCAAACCGTAATAGGTGATATGCCTATGAAGAAAATAATTTTTATATGTTTAATAATTTTTCTTATACCATTTAAGGTATTAGCTTCACCACCAATAATAGGTGGTGAAGTAACTTCTCCATTTGGTCCTCGTGATGCAGGAGGACGAGCTAGTACATTTCATAAAGGGATAGATGTGTATGTTCCTTCTGGCACTCCAATAGTTGCTCCTGCAAATGGTACAGTAAATCATGGCGCTGGTGGTGGCTATATTTACTGGACAGAAATAACTCTTGAAGATGGCAGTTATTATATGTTTGGAGATTGTTCATCTGATACTTTAATGTGTCAGACTGGATATGTTACCGAAGGTACAGTAATAGGCTACACTGGTGGTGATGCCTATGATGGACCACTTGGTTATTCTACAGGACCGCATGTTCATATAGAATATAGTCCTTTAGGTGAATTTGGAAATCGAGTCGACCCTGTGCCTTTTTTAGAAGCTTTGGGAATGGATTTAAGCGGAGAAACAATGCCTTCTGGTGGTAGTGGTCCTGCTGTAATGGGACATGATAATGTAATGCTTCCATGGGGTGTTGAAAGTATGTATGAACTGGGAGCGAGTATACAGGATATAATGAAGCAGGTGGTTGAAGCTGCTGGTCGTGGCTTTGATTTTTTACAAGATGCTTGCTTTGCATTATTACTTGTTCTATGTATTTTAGATTTAACGCTTCCAATGATGACAAGTGGTATGACTATTTCAATGCAGTTTGCCATAACTAAGGTAATGAAATATGGCTTTTTGATGTTTATAATGCTAAACTGGCAAACAATTATAAATGACTTTTTTTTGTCGTTTGTAACGTCTGTTTCAACTACATTTGCTAATAATCCTGATATAGGAAATGATGTATCTCAACCGCAAATGATATTACAAAAAGCAATTTTTATGGTAACACCAGCATTAAATAAAATAGCTAGTTTTGGCAGTTGGGATTTCTATACTAATTTATCAACGATTATTCCAATTTATCTTGCGACATTTATAACAATAGGCGTATTTTTTGTTCTTGCCTGTTATATAATGCTCGTTTACATTGAATTTTATGTAGTAGCAGCTCTTAGTATTTGTACGTTTCCTTTTTCAGCTTTTGGTTTTACAAAATTTATTGCTGAAGGAAGTTTAGGACATATTGTAAGTAATACAATAAAGTTAACTATTATTTCAATTATGGTTGGATTTTGTGTTGTATGTATTCGTGATGCCGAGCCTGGTGATATATTTACAGTGCAGACGCCATCGGAGCAAGTAACAGGTACAGGAACGATAACAGGACCACCTGATTTAGTAGCATTGGCTACAGAAAAAGCTCAAAAGTATGGTATTCCAGTATCACTGTTTTTGGCACAAATACAACTTGAAAGTAGCTGGAACCCTAATGCGGTATCTGGGGCTGGTGCACAAGGATTAGGACAATTAATGCCTGGAACAGCAGCAGGACTTGGCTGTTCCGATCCATTTAATCCAGAACAGAATTTAGAAGTCGCTGCTAAATACATGAAACAATTACATGATATGTATGGTGATTGGAATTATGCATTAGCAGCTTATAATGGAGGACCTGGAAATGTAACAGATGGTGAACCACTTCCAGGTTGGGCACAAGAATATATAGACCTTGTAAATGGTAATTTATCTGGTTCTTATACTGTAAATAATGGTATAAATTCAGAAGCCATGATTAAATTTATATTGATGTGCCTTTCTTTGATTGGACTTGCTTTTTTAACAGCAAGAATACCAACATCTTTGTTAAAAATGTTAGGTGGTAAATATGAATTGTCTTAAAAAATACAATGGTATAGTCGTGCATGCACGACTATACTCATTGAAATTTTGTAAAATTATTCTATTTTTTATTATTTTTATAACAATATTGTATCTATGTATGGGAACAATATTTTATAAAAATATATCACCATCTGCACCTCGTGGAATATATATGATAGCACCTAATCAGAATTTAGATTATGGAGATTTTGTTGTTGTTAAACTTCCTGTAGATGTTCCTATATTAAATGTACAAAAAGGATATCCTATGATAAAAAAAGTACAGGGTTTGCCAGGAGATGTTTATAGAGTAGGTGAGGATGCTGTAGAAATTCATGGTCGAAAATATAAGATATATCACATGAATGGTTTACCGCAAAATAATAAAATAGGGGAGCATATAGTCCTTAAAGATGAAATACTTTTTTTAAATGACCCTGATATATCTTTTGATTCACGATATTTAGGAACAATTTCATTGAAAGATGTTGAAAAGAAAGTAATACTTATTTTTTCCTTTGAGTAAGGAATGATGAATAATGAAAAAAAGGATAAGTATAATATTTGTTTTGTTGTTTAGTATTAGTACAGTTGCTGGAGCTTGGGGTTGGGGCGGTTTAAAACCAGGAGACCATGTTATTGATTATAAAAGGTTAGCAGATAGTATAAGGGAAACAGCACAAATGCTTCAAGCTGTACAAAATAGCTTAGAAAATCTTAAAAATAGGATTTTAGTTAATACTAAAATAAATATTGATGAAAATAAAATAAGTACAGAAATTGAGAAGGTTATAAAACCTGATGGTGAAAGTTTAATTAATCCTAATAAAGTTTTTAAAGACAAAGACTTTTATAAGTCTTGGGAAATTGAAGAAGCATTGAATGACCAAACGTATAATATTAAACTTGCTGAAGAACAAACCTATACAAAAAAAGAAGCAACAGATATTATACAAGAAACAATTAATAATCAAGCTGATAGAATGAACCTGCAATCTGAAATATTAAGTACACAAACAGACGGCATTTTGGGCGAAAAACAACGTGCAAATGCTATGAATATAGTAAATACATTAAATTCTATTGATAAAACAAAAACAAACGGAGCACGTTTTATCAATAATATAGTTGACCAAGAAACAAAAGCTGCTGCTGATAGATTAGATAAAGAAAAAATAAAAGCTGGTCAATTATATGGATATGATCCATATAATCCTAGTACTTTTGATGAAGAAAATAGACCTCCTCAAGAGCCAGCGTTAGGCTTTATGAGATTTGGAAATTAAAAAAAGCAGGGTTTAAAAGCCCTGCTTTTCATTAGTTTTTATTGTTTTGCTTTGCCATATTTTGTAAAAGGGTCATCAATAATAGGTGTTTTATTAATTATAGGATGTTCTTCCCAATATTTAGTTAAAGCATCTGCTGCTTGTTTCTTTAAATTTTCAAATATTGCATTGTCATCATCTTTTTGTAAATAAATTCCTTTTGCAGAATAAAGGAGTGTATTATCTTTTTCTATATAAGTATAAGATACTGAAGCAATATCATTTCCACTTACTAATTTTCCATCTTTTAAAGTAGCACTTTCAGTTTTTTCTTTGCCTTCTTGCCATTCTAATTGTCTGTCTGGATTAAATTCGTTGTAGTTACTAATCTTTCTTTTGATAATATAATTATCTCCATTTTGTTCTATTGAAATTTGATAAATATAAGAACGAGGATTATCAGGATTTTCTAAACCAGTCCATTTTCCTATGTACTTATCACCTTCATTGTTGCTACAGCCACTAACTAATGTTATTAATAACATTAAAATTACAAATAATAAGCATTTAGTTTTCATTTTACATACCTCATTTCTTTTTTAAAGAATTTACATATAATTCTAACCATTCACGGCAGAATTTAAGTTCATCTGCATTTAGTTTAATAAGTAAGTTGTTTATACGGGTTTTGTTCCACTCATCAGTTTTTATTGTTTCTGTTTTTCCGTATAATAACCATTCTAAATTAGAACGACCTATCATATCTCCGAGAAGTTGCAATGTCTTAAATTGTGGGCTTACATTTCCACGTTCTATTTCAGATAGTGTGGATTGTAAAATCCCAATTTCTTTTGCAAAATCTTGCTGGTTCATTTTGTAGTATTTACGTATATTTTTTATTCTTTTAGATATTGTTTCGGAGTTTTCAAATATATTAATATTCATAGTTTTACCTCATAATATTATTTTTACAATAATATTATATCATAAATATGATATAAAATAAAGAAAAGAGTTGATTTATAAATGAAAATTTTTATAGCGGAAAAGCCTGATATTGGAAAAGCAATAGCTAATTATTTATGGAAAAATGATTATAAAAAACAGCAAGGATATTTTGAAAAAGATGGTGATGTAATTGTAACTTGGGCTTATGGACATATTTTAAGACTTGCAACACCTGAAGAATATGATGAGAAATATAAATTTTGGAAAAATTATCCTATAATTCCTAAAAAATGGCAAATTAAACCTTCTGCTAATACTAAAAAGCAGTTAGATGTAATACTACAGCTATTAAAAAAGGCAGATATAGTTATAAATGCTGGCGATCCAGATAGAGAAGGACAGCTTTTAATTGATGAAATTTTAGATTATGCAGGTTATAAGGGGATAGTACAAAGGCTATTATTAAACGCAAAAGATGATATAAGTCTTAAAAGAGCTTTTGAAAATATCCAGGATAATAATAATTTTAAAAACTTGTATATGGCAGGGCTTGGAAGAAGTCGCGCTGATTGGCTTGTTGGTATGAATTTAACAAGAGCTTACAGTGTAAGTGCTAGAAAATATGGTTATAATACAATTTTTCGTATTGGTCGTGTAAAAATACCGACGCTTTCCCTTGTCGTAAACCGAGAAAAAGAAATACAAAATTTTAAGTCCGCTAAATATTATGAGCTTATCGGCAGCTTTACAAAAGACAACTTGCCCTTTAAAGCACAGTTGAAGCCGTCAGACAAGCTTATAGACGCTGAAAACAGGATAAAAGATAAAGCAATACTGCAAGCCATAAAATTAAAGCTAAGAGATGCTGACATAACGGTAAAAGACGTACAGAAAAAGAAACTGACGGAATATCCGCCGCTGCCGTATTCACTCGACACTTTGCAGGTCGAAGCTAACAAAAAATATGGTTATTCGCCAAAAATTGTACTTGATACTGTACAACAATTATATGAGAAAAAATTTGTGTCTTATCCACGTTCCGATTGTAATTATATACCTGAAGGACAATTTGAAGATGCTAAAAAAATCTTTGATATATTAAATGTTCCAGGAAAAGATAAAGCAAATTTAGCATTAAAATCTAAAGCATGGAATGATAAAAAGATAACGGCTCATCATGCAATAATACCTACTATAGTAAAAGTAAATGACCTTGATGATACCCAACAAAAAATTTACAACATGATAGCAAAACGCTATATATTGCAATTTTTCCCACCATGTACAGTTGAAAAGACAATATTTAGTCTATCTGTTGCTGATGAAATTTTTATTGGTAGTGGACAGACTATAATTGAAGCAGGATTTAAAGCTTTTGAAAAAAGTTTTGAAGAAAAAGAAGATATAAACATCTTACCAAAATTGAAAATTGGAGACAAAATTGACAAAGGCGATTACTTAATCCAGGAAAAGAAAACTATACCACCAAAACGTTTTACAGAAGGAACGCTTCTTGCAGCTATGGCAAATATTTATAAATATGTGGATGCTAAAAATCCTAATCGGGAAAAATTAAAAGAAATAAAAGGTATTGGGACACCTGCAACACGAGATACAATAATTGCCGAGCTTCAAGAGACTGTTTCTAAGGGCAGGGATATAGAGCCTTGTTTAAAAAAAGTAAAAAAAGAACTTGTACCTACGGATTTTGGTATAAGTCTAATTGAGAATATAGATAAGTCTTTGACTTATCCTGATACTACCGCAGAAATGGAATATAAACTGGCAGAAATAGCTGAAGGAAAACAATCTTTGCAAGATTTTATAGATACTGTAATAAATATGGTCTATAACAATATAAAATTTGCGGAAAATAAAGAGTTTCCATTTTATAGAGATAAAGAGAGTATTACTTGTCCTATATGTAATAAAGGGCAAATTGTTAGAAAATATTCAGCTAAAATAGATAAATATTTTCACATGTGTAATAATCCAGATTGTGTTTCTCCAGTAACAGGGAAAAAAATTTTTTTTGAAGATGATAACGGTAAGCCAATTATGGCTAAATGTCCAAGTTGTAAAAATTTACTGGTAAAAAAATTAGGTAAAAATGGTGAATTTTGGCTATGTCAAAGTTGCAATAAAACATTTAATAATAAAAATGGTAAACCAGAATTATAAGGAGGACTTTATTTATGAGTTATGAAGATGAATACAGCAGACAGCAAGAAGATATTTCAGCTGAAGATGAATACAGCAGACAACAAGAAGATATTTCAGCTGAAGATGAGTACAGCAAACAACAAGAAGATATTTCAATTAAACAAAATGAACCTAAAAAAACTTCAGCTGAAGATGAAATTTTAATAAATATAAGTAGTGTTTTAAAACGTTTATCGGACGAAAATGCTACACATCAGGAGTTAATAGAAAAATTAACCCATCAAGTGCAAAAAATTAATGATTCATCAGTTAATTTAAAAGAAACAAGCGATGAAATAATAAATACTATGCCAAAGATTGTACATGAAAAATGTCTTGATGAATATAAAAAGATAGTCAATAATGCAGCTAAAAATTATAATCAACTTCAGAAATCTATTGTTAGTTGGCATAAAAATTTGGAAAAAGACCACGATAGAATGTTTAAGTGGATAAGTATATCTTCAATTTTGACACCAGTATTATTATTAATTTTAATTTTATTACAACTATTTTAATTGGAAATCAGATATTTTTTTATTGAAAAAAAGTTATTAATTCTCCTTATATATAAGGGTTTTTAATGACTTTTTAATGAAAATATGATATAATATTAATATAGGAATTTATAAGGAGGACTGAAAATGATTAGCAAAGTAGAGCAAGAATATAGACGTAAAATTATAGAATATGGTATAGCTTCTTGTGAATTAGAAGGATGTATTATTTCTGATGAGTATAAAAAACTATCGCAAGAATATATTAATGGAGAAATTTCATTAGAAGAATTAGGTTCTAAAGTTAGAGCTAAATTATAGGTATAAATTATGATAACTAATAAAGAAAAAAATTTAGCGGAGGGTACGTTTGTTTCTCTCCGCTTATCTGAATTAAAAAGTAAAATTTATGATGGTGATTTTAATTTAAAAAGATTGCAAGAAATTAATCAATATTTGTTTCAAGATTTACCAAAATTAGGCAAAGAATATGTTGAATTTTATAAACCAGGTATTTTTAGACAAGAAGTTGCAAAAGGTGTAATTTGGACAAAATCAAGAAAAATGCCAGGTATTAAATATACATCTAATATAGTATATTCTAATATGGATAAACAGATAATAAATGAAACAGAAAAATATTTAAAAGATAATATTGATATTAATAAAATGAAAAGAATGCAAACAAAAACGTTTGTAAAAAAAATGACAGAAATTTATTCTAAATTAGATTATTTACATCCGTTTAGAGATGGTAACAGTCGAACAATTAGAGAATTTACTCGTGAACTAGCATCAAGAGCTGGATTTGAAATGAATTGGGAAAAGTCTAATTTAAATCAAGAAAAACGCAATGAATTATATATTGCTCGTGATATAGCAGTTAATCAGATAGCACATGAAAAAATGCAAATTCCTGAAGGTAAATATGATATTGAAATGTACATGAAGCCATTTAAAAATTGCAAAAAATTAGAAGAAATTTTATCTGAAAATATAGAAAAAATAAAGGTAAAAAAACAAAAAATAGTAATGTCTTTTTCAGATAAAGATAAAAGTAATAATCGGAATATGGGACGTTAAGATAATTTTCGGTAAGATAAAAGAGCAGGGCTGTAACCTGCTCTTTTCTTTTCATTGAAGATTTTCTTTCAAGAAAATCAACCTTCTCTCGCGATTTTTTCAAATGTCGCTTTCTATGAGCGATTTTAAGCTGTTTTTATTATGTAGTCCTTATGATTATACCTAAAATAAAAATAAATGGCTAAAAACAAAAAAGCTACATGAATTAATCATGTAGCTTTTATATTAACTGGCTTTATTTAATAAACTATAATTATCTATTATAACATCTGTTGTATTGATTTTAAGCCCTATTTCTTTTGCAAAAGTTATTATAAGATTATTTATAAAACTATTTTTGTTAGCTGGTACATTATTATAAAGTTTAGCTTGTATAATACAATTATTGCTTATTTCTATTAATGCTTTTACTCCTTCATCATCTGCTATTGCTATTAATTGCAGTCTGTCATTTATAAGATTTTTATATCCAGCACTACAATTATTTAATAGGTATGCAATTTCTTTTAAATTGCTATATTTCTTTACACAAGAAAAATGATATTTTTTAATGTCTACATCATATTTATCAATAATATTAGTAGCTATATCAAATTTAAAATCTTTTTCTGGCTGTTTAGCTATTTCTAAAGCCAGCCAATTATGCAGTTTACTAAAAGCAATATTTTCTTGTTCTAATTTATTTAAAGTAGTCAAATTTGCTTCTTTGTATAAATTTAATATATCTTTTATATAATTGTATTTATTAAAAATAACATTAACCTTTACATTTTTATAGTATTTTAAATATAACTTATTAATAAAATCTATATATACATATAATTTATTTATTCTTCTCTCTAAATTACTACGATAACTTTCTTTGTATTCTTTATTTATAAAGCATTTTTCATTTTCTAAATAAAACTTTAATAAATTATTACTTAAATCCTTGTTTAGATTATTATATATTGCATTTACTATAAGCAAGTTTTTTAAAGAGAAATGTTGTTTTAAAAATTTTATGTTTGGCAATTTCAATAAATCAAAAATGGTAGATATATAGTCTTTTCTTAATTTATCAGTATATTGTTTTTCAAAGTCATTTAAACATTCATTAATGACATAAGTTTTTACATCATTAAAATCTTTATTATAGGAAATATTAGGACTATTGAAAAAACGTACTCTATGAGCTAAATTCAATATATTTCCTAAAAATTTTTCATGTTTGGATAAGCTATTTACATATACATTACTTAATTTAATATTATGCACCTGATAAACTTTTTTTATTATAGCTGTTCTTATTTTCTTTAATAAAGCTGTTAAACTATCAAAGTAATAATTTTTAGTATTTATCTTAAGAAAATAAAGTGCAGTATTTTCTGTTAAGTTTTCTAAATCTGTTATATAACCTATATCTTGTTTATCATACTGAACATTATTTATATATTTTTTAAAAATTACATCTCTATTTTTTATATCAAAAGTGTATGTTTCTTTTATTTTGGAAAAATTTAAAACGTTATCGTTTCCGATTGAAATACTATTGTAATATATTCTAAGTTCTATTTTATTTTTTAATTCATATAGTTTTAACATTGTTATATAAGGTAACTCGACATTATACGCTTTACTTATTATTACTTCATCTTTTTTATAATCATAACCTCGACCACATTTAGAACAATAAATCTTTTGTGTAAATGGATTTACTTTACTAAATGTAAATTTATTCCCACACTCACTACAAAAAGCGGTGTGTTTTGATACAAACAAAGATGCTTGACTTGTTTGACAATATAAATAAGCGTGTGGTCGAGATAATTCTGTTTGGGCTAAAAGCTTCATGATAAAAGTCCTTTCTATAGATAAACACAAGCACCATTACAATTTCTATTATAAGTTATTTGTAATTTTAACTTATATGCTAACTGTTCTACTTCCCAGCTAGTATCATCTAAGCCTAAATAAACTTTCTTTTTATTTAGAAGTTCTAGGATTTTATGGGCGGTAAAATATTTACCGCCTTTTAAAAACTCATGATAAGCAAACATTAATTGTATTCTTTTCATCTTTTACCTGCTTTCTTACCGCATAATTCAAAGCTATTTAATATAATTTGTGTATATTTACTTTTATTGCCATGTTTATTTACATAAACTTTTACAGATAATCTACCTTCAATCTGCAATTTTTCGCCTTTTTCTATGTTTAGATTGCCTAATCTTTCGGCAAGTTTACCAAAGGCTACACAATCATAAAATTCAGCTTCTGTTTCTTTGGTTTTATAGTTGTAAATATTTTCTGCAAGAGTAAATTTCACGACACATACGCCAGTAGCACTAAAATCAATGTTATCTATGTCTTTTGTTAATCTACCAACACCATAAACTTTCATTTTCTTTCGCTCCTTTAAAATAAACTTTCTTGTTCCATATCGTCATCATCATTATTATCATCATCAAAATATTTATCGTCTTTTTTTACTTCTTTTTTAGAGAAATGTTGTTTATGTTTTTCTGTTATTTTTTGTATATGTTCTAAAGCTTTTATTTGTGTTTCTAAAAAAGCTTTAGCCCATTTGTTATTATCTGGTTCAGCAGTTGTTTCATCAAAAAGTAGTAACTTATACATTTCTAATAAACATTCATTTTGTTGTTTTATAATCGTTTCAATTTTACTTATATTTACTGTATCAAGATTTATGTTTTCTAAAAGTTTCATATTATCACTTCTTTTTTTGTAATTAGGGGCTTGATAGCTAAAAACTATCAAGCCTTATTTTTTAATACAAAGCAATAAAACCATTATCGGAAAAACTACCATTTACATTTATCATGTAATCCCTGCCTATGCTTTCATAATCTAGGTACATTTTTATTTTTTCATCTGTAATATTATCTTTAAAAAATCCCTCATCAACTAAAGCATGTCCTAAATCAGTTTCGTCATTAACATCACTATAATAAATATAATCGCCATTAATAGCCACATTATAAGCTTCGTCAAAATCAGAAGCACAAGTCAAAATAGCCTTAAAAATATCAATATCAGTAGTATTATTAAGTTCTTCAATTTTTTCTGCCATTTCTTCTAATTCACTAATAGACATATATTCATTCACTTTTATATTTGCATTGCTTCCAAAATCTGTTATAAAAAATTCTTCGTAGTCTGTACCGTCTTTAACGTCTATGCTTTCTAGTTCTTCTTTCCAATTTATAGCTGTAGATAATGTAATCCATTTACCAATTAAATAACCTTCAGTATATTTTCCTAAATTAGTCAAATATATATTTACATAAATATTATTAGTAGTAGTCATGATTGTACCTCTCTTTCAGCTAATGGTTGTTCTCACAAGCGTCCATTTTTTTTGACGCTTTTCGCAAGCTATAGAGAACGACTACAACAAAAAAGACAAGGGCAGTTTACTGTTCATTTTACCCTTGTCTTTTTTGTTGTAGTCGTTATCATGCGAAGAAGAAAAGCGTTAAAAAATTAAATACATTTTTTCGTAGAAAAAGTTCCTTATGAAATCTATTGATAATAGATGTAATTATAAGGACGAGCGGGCGATGCTTCTGTATATCCTTATAATTACATATATTATCAATATAAATAATATAAGGGATATATCTTCGGATATATCCCTTTCAATTTAAAACTATTTTATTTGAGTATTTAATCATAAAAAATTGCACCACCTAAAGTAGTTTTTTGTTTAACTTTTGGAGGTGCAATTCAATTTATTTAGGTTTTTTTATTATAATTTACTTTTTATTCATAATGATATTCTACTGATTTAATTGTATATGTTGGATAAGAAGAACCTGGCATATATCCTGCATATTCATAAGTTGCTACAGTAACAAATACGGTATAATTATTATCTACCATATAACGTATTTTTTCTAATATTAATTTAGAGTCCACTTTTACAATAGTAGATAAAGCATCTATTACTTTTAATGCTGGAACATTTTTGAAAATCATTTTTGCGAGTTCTGAAGCAATTCCATAAATATCACTCTCTGTAATGTTAGTAAATCCTTCATTTGCATTTAATCTATTTTGTAAATCATCTAATGTTGTTTCTGTACGAACAATAATATCATCCATTATATATAACCTCTCTATATAATTATTTGTAACCGATTACATTTATATAGAGATTTTTCTTATAAAAAAATTAAACCTATCTTTTTTTTATTTGATTAATTTTTGATGATAAATACATTCTTATACCAATATATACAAAAATGACTAATATACCTAAATATTCTAAAGAATATCCTATAAAATGAATACTACTATACATACTTAATAAAAAAATAGCTTCAATTATAATACTTAACCCCAAAATTCTTGATATTTCTTGAAAATTTTTCTCAAAATCTTCATCAGAAAAGACCTCTAATTTATGAAATAAACTATATAAATTTAATATTTTTTTACTTCTATCATTGTATTTAGAAAGAATTATATATAAGCCTATTATAAACATAATAAAACAACTTAATACAATCATTATATTTATTACTAATCTAATCATAAAATCACTCTCTATAAAATAATTTTATTAACACCAATTATAACCTCTATGATATTATTAATATATACAAAAGATATTGTTTATACTTATATTATAGCAAAATTGGAGGTGTTATTCATGAAAAAATACATCATTAATAGTTTTACTTTTACTATTATCAGTTTTTTATTTGCTGAAATTATTCTACTTCCAAATATATTATATGAAGCTATACCTTATCAGTCTTATAAACTAATAAATAATAAAGAAATTCTTCCTTTTGAAAAAGTTTGGTATGATGTATGGAAAAATATTGATAATTTAACAATAAGAGAACAGATAGCTATTACCACATATATTGTAAATTATATTAATCCTGATTTTACGCCTGCTTATATTGTTCGTGGTGATGCTTATTTTACTAATAAGGATTATATTGAAGCACTTCAAGATTATACTACAGCTATTGAACAACAACCTAATAATGCAGAGATATACTACAAACGTGGTCTAACATATAACTATTTAAAAGATTTTTACCCTACTGCTATCAATGATTTCAAACAAGCTACTGATTTAAATAATAATATTGCTAATTTTTGGGCAGAATATAGTTATGCCTTGAAATTTTCGCACTATGGAGCAGATGAAATGTTAGCTAAAGCTATAGCTATAAATCCTCAATATAAAAATTTTAATTATAATGAACTAGAACAACAACGAACTACTATAGTTTATTCATCGGCTTTAGAAAAAGCTTTATTTTATAGTTATATAGGGAATTATTTTTTAGCAGATAAGTATTTTGAAATAGTTAATAGATTAAATTATCTGCCAAAGCAAGTTAATATTAACTATAATTATATTATTAATATGATGAAAAGTGCTATATTATCTGGTCATTTTGAAAATGCTTTTTATACAGGAAAACATTTTCTTTCTACAAACTCAAATAACTTAAATAATGATAAGTTAGCGGAAGTATATATGTGGGAAGCATTTGCTTGTGCAGGTATTTATAAAGAAGATTTATTTGTTCAATATAAAAATTTAGCTTTAAATCTATCTCCTAAAAATCCGCAAGTTTATTGGATTTTAGGTAATATCTATTGGAAAATTTATGATGATACTAGCAATGCTATTGATAATTATCAAAAAGCTTTAAATTTAATGCCTAAAGAAAATCTAGACTATTTTATATTATCAATGGAATTAGCTCAAATCTACAAAAATTTAGGTGATATTACTAAGGCATATGCTATTGCTTATAACATGATTATCTCACAAAAAGAATTACCTAATATAGAAAACATCAATCCACTTGATACTCCAATTTATTTAACCTATGCTAAAGCCTATGATATTTTGGGTAATACTCAATTAGCTAAAATTTATTATCAAATTGCTTTTAATCTAAATCCTAATATTGACATTCCTGAAAAATATTATCCAAATAAGGTTGAAAAATTACAATATTTACCTTCTATTATCATCAATATTAATGATACAACTGTTATTGAATTAAAAACTAATATCTTCAATTAACAAAATAAGGTAGAAATGCTATATATAGCATTTCTACCTTATTTTAGGCATTAATTCTATTACGTGCTCTAATTACTCTAATTTTTGAATTTGGAGAATCTGCTAATGCAGAAAATTGTACCGTTAAATCCATATAATTAGCAAAAGAACTATGTGCACAATATCTAGGCATACCATTTACTAAATCCATAATAATAATTGAATGGTGCCAACCATTACTTTCATTATAACATTGAACAATATCTGCTGGTTTGATAATACCTGTATAATCATTTAATGGGGTTTCAATTAATGCAACTTCATCTGCAACTGGGAAATTTCCCATAATTTCTGGATCTAAATCTGGTGCCGATGTAGTCATATAATAATGAAAAGTTCCAACTTCGGTCCATGCTGGTGTATAAATACTTGTTGATAAATCATTACTCCAATGTGGAGATAATGGAATACCTGCTTCATGCCAACATTGAGAAACAAAATTTGTACAATCATTTCCTTCAACAGCGATATATTTAGGATTATTCCAAGTAGCCCATGCTGAAGCATATTCTACAGCTTTTTTTACATCTAAATAGATTGTCATAGTATAAGACTCCTTAAAATTTTTATTTTGTAATCGATTACATTTATATAGAGTATTTTCCTTAACTAACTTTAAACTTATATTATTTAGATTTATTTTTAATATTCTGCAATATTCTTCTTAATATATTAGGCAAAGATATATTTATTGCTATTGCATTATTTAAGATATTCATTCCTTCAGTACCAATAAAAAAACATATAGAAATATTTCTGATATTCATATCTTCACCAATTATAGTATCTAATTCATGCGCTAGTATTACTAACATTAATATATAGAGTTTTTTAATTAATCTCTTTTTAATATTATCATTATCAAATCTTAATATATTTTTACTATAGTATGTTCTAAATAATATAGTTATAAAATCTACAATCATTATTACTATCAAGGCAATAATAAATTTATTTAAAGCACCAAACAATACTATAATTATCTCATTTAAACAATCTATATTTATAATCATAACCTACTCTCCTATTTATATCAAATCTATAAATATAGATTTTTTTACACTCAAATATTTAAACTCTAAAATATAAAAAATTTATATTATTGCAGTTTAAAAAACATATATCAAAAAACTCTTTATGTATAACAGGAAGTGTTATACATGGATAAATATATTTTCGAGTTGATTGATATAGTACAAAAAGGAAATAAAGACAAAGTAATAAACCTTTTAATAATTTTTCAAAATCAAATAAAATCTTATAGTAAAAAAGCTCACTCTGAAGATATTGAACAAGATTTATATGTTTTTCTAATTCATTTAATTTATACAATATCTTTAGATAAAATGCGTAGTATTGATGATAAGACTTTGATGTCATATATTTCACGTAGTATCAAGTTCTATTTTTATAAATGTTTTAAAAAACAATATATCTTATCTAATAATGAATTAACTTTTATTAATGAGATAAATTATGAAAATATGACATGTATATCAGAAGATAAAACATTTAGTGATTTAGAGTTTATAAGTTTGTTAAAAGATTTAACAGATAAAGAACAAAATGTCATTATTCAAAAATATAAATATGGATTTTCTACAAGTGAAATTGCAAAAAAAAGTAATGTTTCCGTTCAAGCAGTATATAAACTAGAAAAAAATGCTTTAAAAAAACTAAAAAAATTACTTTAATAATTTATACTTGTTATAAAAATAAAAGGAAAAAAAGGCTTTCTATAATAAATAGTATTATAGAAAGCCCTTTATTTTAGATGCACTATATATTTCAATCCACACCATTACTACAAAAATTATAAATTGTATACTCAAAAGAATATTATTTGTAGTATATATATAATCAAGGTCATAATATTTTAGCATTGGCATAATTAAAATGTCTATTAATATTATTGTTGAAGATAAGTCTCTTAGCCCTAAAAATTGTAAAGTTTTAAGAAAAAATTTTTCTGTTGTATATGATAAATTATTATTAATATATCCTAAACGCTTATATATAGTTACAATATAAACACATATAAAATTTATTTTTAAAATTAAACAGATATTGATTAACAAACTGACCATTATAATGGTTACTATAAAATATATTAAAAATATATCTGTATTTAACAAAAATTTAGACAATATACACAATAAAAATATTGTAATATAACTTCCTATAAATATTTTTCTAAACATAAATAGTGCTCCTTTCTTAATATAATAAATATCTTTGATAGTAGCCCTTTCATTGACAATTAATATAAATTCATATATTATAAAAGCATAAACAACTTTATAAAAACTTTTTTAGAAATAAAAAAGGCTAATTGTGTTACCAGCACAATTAGCCTTGCCGACCAACCTGCCTAAATAAACTAAATTTAAATGCCTAAAACAAGTTGCTCAGTAATTTTCTAAATTCATTATAAGCAATAGTTTTTAATATGTCAACAACATATCATAAAATGATTTTAGGTAGGTATCGGCACATTTACATTTAAGAAATGTTAAAATGTGTTTTTTTATTGTCTAAAATCAGTTTTGGGAATAAACCAAAACAGCGTGCCATGATGCTTATTCATGGAAATGTTCTAAACATACACTTGGCAAGGTGTATAAACTAGGGTATGAAATAAATTCATGCTAACTGTATTGCAAGCAGACGCGATAAATTTGCACGGTATAGATAATATGCTTAACTATTATCTATTACGTAAGTGGGTAAAGTGCTGACGAACTCCCATAAATGCCTAAATACATATAAAAATATGAGCCGTTTTAACGGTTTTTTTTTATACTTGAATATAAAAGTATGTATGTACATGGTTAAATAAGTCAGCGGGGGCTAAGTATCGGGTGCGAAAGTACCGTATAAAAGTTACTAAAGAAATTTAGTGCAGTGAGGGCGATAAGACCACTGTTATAACTTTTGCTGTGTAGAAACAGCGACTGGTTAAGATATTAAAGAAACTTAAGCGATTGACGGGCATTAAGATTATTAAATATAGTTATATTTTGTTATTATTGTATAACAAGGTATAACTATATTTAAATTGCTTAGCTCTTTCCGAGCATTAATATATTTTTAATTTAGTGTCAACTATTAATTTACATAAAGAAGGTGAGTAAGTGTGCCAACAATTAAAGAAATAAAATTATTAGCTAAAGATAAAAATATACTTATTCCTAAAAAGATTAGAAAAAAATCTGATATGATACTTTTAATTCAGGAGCAAGAAGGAAATACTCCATGTTATGCTTCAGGAGAGTGTTTGAATAATATTTGCTTATGGTACAAAGATTGTCAAAAAACTCTAAGATAAAAGCTGTTATAAGCGATTTAATTTCTTTTTAGGTATAAATATATTAATAGAGAAAATAAATCGTTGTATGCGGATAAAAAAAGAGCCTAGCACAAAAGATGTGTTAGGCCCTTTTTTTATTGTTGTTTTTTTGTTTCTTCAATTAGTTTATCTAAGTAATATATTATAGCTTCATTTATGAAACTATTTATTTTAATATTGTTGCTTTCACAATAGTTTTTCATGCGATTGTATTGTGTTGGATACATTAACACTTGCAATCGTTTATTTTTTTTCTCTTTGAATAAATCTTCTATTTTGTATCCTTTTGGTAAATGGACTACAGCTAATTTACCATTTTCATCAACAACTTGTACTTTGTCTGTATCGTTAATTTTAGTTTCTATTTCTTTTTCTTTTTTGCTTTCATCTGAAATAAAATTCATTGTTGGGCTCTTTACAGCTGCATTGAGTTTAAAACTTTTACTCATTATTTTCGCCGTCCTTTTCTTCTAAAAATTCTTCTATAAAGTTTTTAAAGTCATTGTATGCAATCGAATTTTTTTTATAATCATAAATGTTTGTTTGATTAGCTTGAGCTTCTTTTATAGCGTTACATTCTCTGATTTTTATTTTAAATAGTTTTGTATTTAATCCACTAGCTAGTTCTTCTAGTTTTTCAGCTACATCTTTTGCCAATACTGTTCTATTAGCAAATCTTGTTAATAAAATACCTTTGATTGCTAAATCTTTATTAGTGTAAGTTTTTATTACACTGATAGATTCTCCTAATTGAGATATTCCTTTTATACTTAAAATATCGCCCTGTGCTATTATTAAAATTTCATCTGAAGCTGTTAGAGCATTTACTGTTATATCAGATAGAGCAGGTGGAGTATCTATAACGATGTAATCATAATTATATATTATATTCTTTAAAGCATTTTTTAGTAAGAAGTCTTTATGTTTTTGTTTGTTAAAATCTATGTTATTTAAATATCTAGAGCCTGCTAAAAAATCATTTTCAATACATTCATTAATGTTTGTATTATTTTGAATAACATCGTAAATAGTGTAAGTGTTTTCTATATTAAATATAAATGTTAAATCACATTGAGCGTCAAAATCTACAGCTAAAACGCGATAACCTTTTTTTCGTAGACCTGTTATTAAATGTTGACTAATAGTGGTTTTACCAACACCACCTTTTTGGTTTAGGATAGATATTATTTTTGTCAAGATATTTCACTCCTTTTCTACATATATAAAAATGTATACATATAACTACATATATATTATAACATATATTTTTATGTGTATCAATATTATATGTAGTTATAAAATGTGTATATATTATAGAGTATAATATCATATGTATTAAATAAAATATGTATTAATAAAGTATACATATAATATATATGTAGTTATAAAATATGTATATATTATAGAATATAATATCATATGTATTAAATAAAGTATGTATTAATAAACTACACATATAATATATATGTAGTTATAAAATATGTATATATCATAGAGCATAATATAATGTGCATTAAATAAAGTATGTATCAATAAAATACATATATTATTTATACATATACAATATATAGTGGTATATATTTTTTTACAACATAATTTATAAATTTATTTTTTTATTGTCTATAAATGAGTAAAAAAATAAGAGTTAACCACTATATATTGTATGTAGCACATTTTAACTCTTAAATTAACTTCCTATTTTTTATCTTATAGGAAGTTTTTTTATAGCTTTTGCGGTTGTTTATTCTGCTCTAGTTCTTTATCTATTTTTTCTATTGTCAGCTCTGTAAATTCTTTTTTTGTATTATCTAACATTGATTTCATAATTTCCATTGTTTCAATGATTAGGTCTTTTTGTTTTTTACTTAAGGATAAAAATGCTTTCATGAAGTTTGTTTGAGTTTTAGTTAGATTGTATTCTTTTGCGATTTGTGATATTACTGGGTTATTTTCATTGTTTGAAAAAATTTCTCCTTTTCCAAATAATAGCCATTCTTTGTTTATTTTAAAAGTAGTACATATTGCAGAAATGTATATAGGTTTTATGTTTCTTTTGTTTATTTCCCATGTTCCAACTGTAGAGGTAGCAACGTTTATTTTTTTTGCAAAACTTGCTTGGGTTAGATGTAATTGTTTTCTAAGTTTTTTTACTCGTTCGTTTATTTCTGTATTTATGTTTTCGCTCATGTTCATAAAAACAGACCTCCTTATCGACTATATTGTTTTATATTATTTTATCATATGTTATCACATAGTGATTAAAAGTTGACTTTTTAATTTTTCTATATTATTATAAGTTTAATCACAGAATGATAAGAATATATAAAATTTATCTCAAAATGACAATGGGTGGTGTTATATATGTGTGATGATAATTTTAAATTAAATAAAAACGATGAAAAAGCTATGAAGTTATTTTCTGAATTAAACAAAGAACAACAAATGCAAATTTACTGGTTAATGGTGGGTTTGATAATGTCTAATGAAAATTCAATAAGCATTTTGGAGAGTATAGAATTTTAATAGATGTGAGTTTAAACTCACATCTATTTTTTTAGTTTAGAGAGGAAGATTATTATGTATAATCGTCAACCATATGATTTAGATACTCGATTAAAAATAGTTTTATTATATCGTACTAAAAAATATACTATTAAAGATATTTGCGGTATTTATGGTATATCTATGGCGTCTTTGATGCGTTGGAATAGAAATTATAATGGGACTGAAAGCTCTTTGATGGATAAAACTCGTATTTCTAAATTTAGAACATATAGCTTGAATACTCGATTAGAAGTAGTTTTATTATATCGCACAGGAAAATATACTTTAAAAGAGTTGTCTATAAGATATGGTTGTTGTGTAGGTTCTATTAGTAGGTGGAATAAGAAATATGATGGAACTAAAAATTCTTTGTTAGATTAAATTAAAAGCAGGTGAATAATATGTCAAGTTTACTGATGAAAGAAATACCATTAATGGTTCAGCCTAGTTTGGCGAAAGAATTAGGCTTAAATGAAGCGTTGTTTTTGCAACAACTTAATTATTGGATAGAGAGAAGTACAAAGAAAATAGATGGTAAATATTGGATTTATAATACTATAGAGGCTTGGCATAAACAATTTCCTTTTTGGTCTATTTCAACTATAAAACGAATAATATCAAATTTAGAAAAAGAAAAATTAATAATTACAGGCAATTTTAATAAAATTAGTATGGATAGGACAAAATGGTATACGATAAATTATTCATTACTTCAGGAAATAGAGAATAAAATAAATGCAGATAAAGAAAAAGAAAATTTAGAAAATTTAATCGACGGAGAAATATCTAATGAAGAAAATGAGATTACCATTAGTTCAAAGTGGAATAATGGTAAGTGTCAAAATGAAACTGCCATTGGTTCAAAATGGAACAATGGAAAGTGTCAGAATGAACCGAGCAATACCATATACAACAACATAGATTACAAACATAAAAAAACAACAACAACAAATAATGATGTTGATGTTGTTGAAAATAATGATATTAAAGAAAGAGTAATATTATTATCTTCAAAATGTGGTATACAAGCTAAAAATATGCGTGTGTTCTTTAATAAATATTGTTTGGAGGATATAGAAAAACAATTAAAAAATCTCTCTAATGTTATGAAAGAGAATAAAGTAAAAAATCCTGCTGGATGGTTACGTTCTGCTTTAGATAATAATTTTGTGTTCGTTAATAATACTAAAAATGATGAAGTTAATGTCGATAAAGAAAGTGTAGATGAACAGATAAAAAAACAAAAAGATATGCAACGAAAGGCATTAACAAGTTTTATATAAGGTGATGAAAGTATATGTTTAAACAAATTCCTGAAAGTGTAGAAGCTGAAAAGGCTGTATTAGGAGCTATTTTAATAGCACCAGATTGTATAAATAAAATAATTAATGTATTAGAGCCAAAAGATTTTTATAGAACAGCACATCGTTTGATTTTTACTACATTGATTGCTTTAGAAAATGAGCATGTAAAAATAGATTATTTAACATTGGTCGATCGATTAGATAAAACAAAGAAATTAGAAAAAGTAGGTGGTATAGCGTTTATAACATCACTAACAAATATTGTTCCTTCTGTTAGTAATGTTATGGAATATGTAAAAATAGTTAAGGAAAAATCTATTCGTAGAAATATTATTTTTGCAGCAGAAAGTATATCTGCCTTAGCCTATGAGGCTAATTATGATTTACCAGAAACGATTGACAAGGTTGAATCAATGCTTTTGTCTGTTACATCTATAAAAGATGAAAAAAGCTCTAATATTGGCAATGTGGCAATGGAAGCATTAGCGTCTATTGAAGCAATATATGAAAATAAAGGTGAATTTATAGGTTTATCTACTGGTTTTGAGGATTTGGATAATGTTCTTTTAGGACTTAAGAAAACGGATTTTATTATTTTAGCAGCTAGACCTAGTATGGGAAAAACAGCATTTGCTCTTAATATTGCATCTTTCTTAGTATTAAAGAAGAATATTCCAGTTGCTTTTTTTTCTTTGGAAATGTCATCTATTCAGTTGATGTATAGGCTTTATGCTAGTTGTGCACTTATTACAACAGAACAACTTAGTAGAGGTAATTTATCGGAAAAAGAATTAGCTGAAATAGTAGATTGTTCGGAAAAGATAGCTTCATCACCGTTTGCAATAATTGATGAAGTTAATTTAAATATATTAGAAATTCGTTCAAAGGTTCGCAAGCTTAAGAAAGAAAAGAACATTGAACTTTTAATAATTGATTATATACAGTTGATACAGGGTACAAAGAAAGATAGTCGTTATCAAGAAATATCTGAAATATCAAGAGCTTTAAAGTTACTAGCTAAAGAATTAGATATTACTATTATTGCTATTTCTCAACTTTCACGTAATGTAGAGAATAGGCAAGTAAAAAAACCTATTCTTAGCGATTTGAAAGAATCAGGCTCATTAGAACAAGATGCTGATATTGTTATGTTTTTGTATCGCGAAGATTATTATAATCCTGGAACTGAAAGAAAAAATATAACTGATGTTATTATTGCTAAAAATAGGAATGGTAAAGTAGATACAGTACCAATATTTTTTCATAAAGATTTATTGCGTTTTGATACCTTAATAAAGTAATAGTTTAGTAGGTGATATATATGGAAATTTCTTTTACAGAAGAAGAATTTTCTAATTATAAAGTTGTTAGAGGGATTATTCTGTCTAATGATTATGTAGATTATGATTATTATGCAGTGTATATACCTAAAGAGGATAAGGTAGAGTTATATTTTAAAAATCCGTTTGATGGTAAGTATTACAATGTGAAGGATATTAAAACAATTTTAGGTAAAAAACTCAATCCGTGTAATGATATTTATATAGATTTAGTGCGTGATGAGTTTAATGATTATAAAACATTTATAGAAAGGATTGAACATGATGAGAGATGAGTTGAAAAAAAAGATTGAAGAAAACCTCGATTATAAAAAATATGGGGGAATGAGTATTGACGAAGATGTTCTTACTATTGAAGAAATCGAAGAATTAGAAAATGAAACAGAAGAAGAAAATGCAAAGAGGTGATAAAAATGGCACTTCCAAAGAAAATTCAAGACCAAAGAAAAGATTTGGTTGATAAAGTAGTTAAAGATATAGAAGATGGGAAACCTTTCTTTTGGGACAAGGGACATTATGGAAAACAGCCTAGAAATCTTTTGAAAGCAATTAAAGGTGAAGATAAATATTATAAAGGTATAAATGCTATGCAACTTGCAGTGGCAGCTAGAGTTAATGGATTTAAAGACAGTAGATGGGCTACATTTAAGCAGGCAGAAATGGCAGGAGGACGTGTTAAAAAAGGTGCAAAAGGTACACATATAGAATATTGGCAATATACACAAGATGTAATGGAATTAAATCCAAAAACAGGTAAAAAAGAACCTGTTTTTGAAGTAAATCCAGATACGGGAGAAAGAAAGAAAAAACAAGTTGTATTAGAGCATCCAATCGTTAAATCTTATGTTGTCTTTAATGGCGACCAGATTGAAGGTATTGAAAAAGAACAGTTACCTGTTATTAAACAAGAAGATAAAAATAGAAACATGGAAAATATGATTAAAAACAGTGAAGCTAAAATCTTTTTTGATGAACTAAGTAGAAATTATTATTCATCTAGTAAAGATGAGATACATGTTATCCCTAGAGAAAAGTTTAAAACTTTAGATAATTTTTATGCAACGGTAGCTCATGAAATAGCACATTCTACAGGTGTGGAAGGACGTCTTAATCGTGAAACTTTAAAAAATAATGATGGTTTTGGAAATGAAATTTATGCAAAAGAAGAACTTCGAGCAGAACTTACATCGATGTTTCTTCAACAGCGTTATAATGTTAACTTTGATGAGAAACATTATGAAAATCATGCAGCTTATCTTCAAAGCTGGGCAAAGGTAATAAAAAACGATCCTAATGAGATTTATAGAGCAGCTGCTGATGCTGAAAAAGCAATGAGTTATATAGAGACACGTATGATACAGAAAAATCTTGTTAGAGAGAATGTTAAGGATAGGGAAATAAAAGATGAAAAATTGAGTGAAAAAATAATTCAAAAAAAAGTGCCTAAACAAAAGATTAAAATGAAGTTTAATACTGAAAAGACAAAGTCAAAAGAAAGAGTTCTTTCTAGGTGATAAATAAAAAGGCAGTGGGTATCCACTGTCTTTTTATTTATATTATTTACCAAGCAATATAACTAAAGTATATAGCATCACCTACTTTATAATACCACTGATCGTTAACTTGATGAGAAGATAGATTTTCTATTAAATACCATTGGTCATGTTTTTTTATGGTCATAATTTGATTTATATAAACAATATAACCTAATGAGTTTTTGGTAAATGTAAAAAAATTTATATAAACAATATTAGGATTGTTTGTATCTGATATTTGATTTATGATACGAACTTTATTATTTATGTTTTGATTTAAACTTAATGAATTATATACTTGTTTGCTCATGTGTTGTTGAATGATTTTATTAAAAGGCTCTTTTCCTTGAATGGTTTTATTCATAATTGTTTCAATTTCATTTGTTGGTAAATATGATTGAAAATTTTGATGAACAGAAATATATGTTCTGTATGTTTGCCAAATATTATTATAAGAAAAGATAATAATACTTAATAGAAGAAAAGTAATAAAAATTTTTTTCATAATAAACACCTTTTGATATTTAAAATAAAGTGGAAAACTTCTTATTAGTATATGAAAAGATAATGTAGCTACTATCTAAAAATTTTTAGGAGGTTTTATCATGACTATAGTGTTAAATAGACAAAAAGCTGTAGAATATGCACAAAAATATTGGGATGAAGAAAGTGGAAATTATAATAAGCTTTTTCCTCATTTTGATGGTAATGATTGTACAAATTTTGTTTCTCAATGTTGGAATTATGCGGGTATTCCAAGAAATCCAAACTGGAATGTATCTTTTGTACCAGGAGCTACAACAAGATCATGGACTTTTGTAGATGATTTTGCTGAATATATGACAAATACATCTGCTAATGATACAGAAGATGGATTATCTATTGCTGTAATGAAATGGGATAGTAATGAGGTTACTGTTGGTGATATTATTCAATTTTATAGTGAAGAACATGATGGATGGTATCATTCAGTAATAATTTCTAAAATAGATCCTGTATATGGTATTTGTTATGCAGCACATACAAAACAGCATTTACAAAGACCATTAAGCGATGTATACCCTAATGGTGGTGTAACAGAAGTACGTTTTATTTGTCCTCGTTATGTTGAATAAAAAATTTAAATTTAATTTATTAAAAGAATTTGATAATGGTAAAAAAATATATATATTAAACATAGATATTAATTTTTACTTATCATTTTCTTTTAAATTAGAGATTAGTTTCTTTAAATCATAATGTTTTAATAATAGAAGAGTACATATTATTTATATGTACTCTTTTATTATACATTTTTGTTAATGTTGTTAAAACTTTTTGATATATATTTTGGTTTTTATGTTTAAATTTTATAATTTTAATTCTTTTTAATAAATAAAAGGATAAAATCATGAATATTAAACAACCATTATTAAAAGATATTATAAAAAAAAGTTTAAAAGGAGACATTAATGCTCAAAAATGTTTAATTAAGAGGTTTAATGCTAAGTTATGGAAATTAAGTTATCAAATAGATAGAGAAAATGCTGAAGATATATACCAAGATTTATTATTATTTCTATTTGAACTCTTATTAAAAATTTCTTTAGATAAATTTACAGAAGGTGGTTTAATTAATTATATTAATACTAGCCTTAATCATGAAATGATACATATAAGAAAAAGGATATATACAAAGAATAAAAATGAAATTTCATTATTAGATAAGGAACTTATAGTAGAAAATCAATATCAAAAGATAGAAGAAAGCTTATTTTTAAAAAGTATAAAATCATATTTAAAGAAAGATGAGTGGGAGTTATTAATAGCTTTAGAGGTATTAAATATTTCCGTTGTAAAACTAAGTGAAATATATAATGTTTCTGTACAAGCAATTTATCAGAAAAAGAAAAGAATACAACATAAAATAAAAACTATATATTTATCATAAACTCCATTCATTATACATTTTCTTTTCAGCAAGTTTTGTTTTATCTGTAGTTTGTTCGTTTTCTTGCCATTTGGCTTGAGTTTGTTTTATATCATTATTTACTATATGGTCAGCTATTTTAGAGATTTTATCGGTTATAGATGTTTGTCGTTGTCTATAAGCTTCTTGTATAATTGGGTGTTCATTTAATTTCCTTTGTGATGTGTTAGAAATTTGTTCTTTGCGTGCATATAAAAAAGCAAATTCATTGCTTTTGAACTGCACCCCAAAAGTTGGACACAAAACAACTTTTGGAGGTGCAGTTTTTT
>ERZ781275.585-NODE-585-length-39607-cov-6.736676_pt1 | contig 39607 bp, 33 predicted proteins | sample MGYA00375853_ERZ781275 | MGnify/ENA primary metagenome ERZ781275 (study PRJEB29790, sample SAMN03653691) | human gut metagenome | host: Homo sapiens | place: USA: Dallas, Texas | collected 2012-07-23 | study: EMG produced TPA metagenomics assembly of the Gut...
CGTCCAGAGAATATTCCGTGCGGGCAACGCCGCTGTGTGCGTCGCCGTTGTCCTTGATGGCCGCCGTTACCATGCTGTTCGTCCACTGTTCCGTGGAAAGCGTGACGCCGGGCACATTGGGCGAGGCAGGGTCGATGTACACCTTTGCCGTGGCCGTCTGGCCGGAGGCGTTGCCCGCGCCGTCCACCACACGGGCGGTCACCGTTGTTTCACCTCCTGCCGTGATGGTCACGGTGGGGTCGCCTACGGGACAGCCCGTCCATGCCCCGCCGTTGATTTGATACTCGTAGTGATGGATGCCGCTGCCGTAGTCGCCCGGCGCCGCGCTCCAGTCCGGCAGGCTCGTGCCTGTGTCCGTGCCGCCGGAAAACCGCACCACCGCGCTGTCCCGCTGCCAGCCCGTGGGCGCGCTGACCTGCACGCCGGTCGGCTCGGTGAGGTCATAGCCGTAATAGCAGCCCGCGTACATCGGCACGTTGACCGGGATGTATACCCGGTCATCCGATAGCTGCCCGTTGTTGTGCCTGTGCCGCACCAGCGCGTAGCGGATGCTCATGTCCCCGCCCGCTGCCGCAATATCGTATCCATAGCACGGCATATATAGATCTGCGGCCAGCGCCGTTCCCTGCGAATTCCCCAACGGGTCCCGCCCGCACACCGGGCAGAGCCAGATGTCATAGTTGTTGGGCGATGTGAAGATCTCCCGTGTGTTGACGGTCTGGGAGCTGCCGGAATACATGTACCCGATCACGTAGGTATATGGCGTGCCGTTTCGGTCCGCACCCAGCGCGCCGCCCGCAGCAAACGCCGTGGACGCAAACAGCGTCACACACAGCAAAAGCGCAAGAAAACTTGCGCTATACCGTTTCCATTTCTGTTTCATCCTTCTTTTTTCCTTCTTTCCGCTTGTATTTGAAAAGGGCGGCTGGTTTTTCCAGCCGCCCTTTTTCACAAAAGAATATATACCAATAGTTTTTCGCCCGGAACACGCGGGGCCGGGCGCGCAGCACCTGGCTTTTGAATACCGCCCACAAAAATTTTTCCAGCGGCATCCCGTTGTAGGTAAAAAATCCCGCCAGCGCCAGCGGCGCGGCCCCCAGAATACATACCCAGCCCGTCGCTTCCGTTCCAAGCGTATCCACACATCCAAAGTACAATCCCACCGCTGCTCCCACAGCGGCAAGCGAGCATCCGAACTGCCGCAGCGACAGCCCGAAAAAAATGCTTTCATGGTATTGCCGTACTTCCTTCGGCACCTTTATCTCCAATTCTGTTTCACCTCGTTACAGGCCCATCATTTCCCGCACAATGCGGTCCGAGCCTTTTACCAGTCCCACAAGGACCATCATGTTGAAGATCATTTCCGCCACATAGGTCCAAACCATCGAAACCGCTGAGCCTGACGGCACCGCGGGTGACCCGCTGCCCATATATGCGGAAAAGATCAGGCAGGACAGTACGATGACCGCACCTTCCAGGCACACGCCCACATATCCTTTGAGGAACGCTTTTCCCGTGGCCGCCGTCTCGCTGCTGCCAAATGCCGCGATGGGCACCGGGGCCAAAGCCGTGTAAAGGTAGAGTTTGAAAAAACGGCTATACACCGTCATAATCAGGATAAAGGAAAGTACGGTAATGAACAGGCTGCCCAAAATCGTCACGAGCCACAGCGGGATGGACGCGAGAAAACCCACGTTTCCAATGGCCGCGCTGATCTCGCCGGGCAATGTGCCCACATTGCCCGCCATACCGCCCATCTGCCCGGCCACTGTGCTTACAATGCCGCCGCATATATCGAACACAGCCAGCATCAGCGGCATACAGTAGGTGACGGCGGCTTTTGCCGCCACAAAATGCAGGAAATACCGCAAAGCCGCCTCCGGGCGGCGCAGCTCCTGAAAATTCACCGTGTTTTTGAACAGCCCCATGGCGAAAAACAGAACGAGCAGGCCGTACCCGATGGCCTGCAGCGCGCCGTTGATCTGCACAACGATGTTCCATATCCCGCCCCCTTTAAATTCCTGCGGCGTCATGCTCACAAGCTGCCAGATCTCCGCCAGCTTCTCATTCCATGTCGCCAACGCATTTTCCAGATTCTCTACGATCCAGTTGTCATCCAAATGATTTCACACCTCCAAAATAAACAGGGCGGCCGTTTCCGGTCGCCCTGTTCGTCAAACTCTTTTCAATTCACCGAATCAACCATTGATAGTCCTGTCGGCAGTCTACAATAAAATCCACAAATACTTTACGCTCCGCAACTTGATATACCATTAAATAATGCTCTGCAAAAAGCAGCTTGCGATATTTATGTGGCGGCAAATATGCATCATTCAGTTCCGGCGCTCTTTTGGGAAACAGTGACAGAGAAGCAGCGCTTTCTTCGAACATTTGCACAAGGCGTTCCGCTGCTTCATCATTGAACTCCGCAAGAAAAGCCGCCTGTTCTACCAGCATTTGCATGGCACGCGGTCTAATTTCCACATCGTAAACCTTTTCATCCATGCCGTTTTTTTGCCTCCCGGATCGCCTGACGCATTGCTGCTGCTACCTCCTGAGGCGTATACCCCTGTGCGCCATTCAAACGGTCTTCTTCCGCGGCAAGAAGTTCCTCCCGCAATTTCAACATTTTTTCACGGCGGGAAAAGGCTTCGATATCCATCACCACAAGATCTCCTTCGCCGTTTTTGGTTAAATAAACTGGCTCTCCTGTGGATTTGCACAGTGCCGAAATTTCGTTGTAGTTATTGCGAATAGACGCCGATGGTTTGATGTTCATACTCCGCCCTCCCTTACAAATTAGGTACATATATATCTTACCCTCAAAATATTACCGCGTCAACTACACTGTAATAAAGTCCAAAATCTCCTTTGCAAACATGATGAGCAGGCCGCCGAAAAATGCCAGAAAGCCGTTGGCCCGCTGGCTGGAATCATGGCTCTGCACCGCAAGGCCGATCTGTACGATGCCGTAGCCCGCCACGATAACGCCCACGGCGCGCACGCACTGGAACACCAGGTCGGACAGATTGTTGATGGTGTCCAGCGGCCCCGATGCGCCGCCCTCTGCAAAGGCCGGGACAGCCAGCAATGTGCCCAGCAGACACACCAATACAATACGCGCATATCCGATGTGCGCCTTATGGCCGCGCTTTGCATCGCGCAGCACCGCCGCGTCAGGTTTGTTCTTTATTTCGTTCAATTTTCTCTTCCTCCAGTTCTTCTTTGCTGTGAAGCACCTCAAATGCCGAAAGCAGCTCCGGCGCAAGCGGCGTTCCCTTTTTCCATTCTTCCTGTACATCCTCCGCCGGAATACTGGCGGACAATGCGCAGTAATCCTCCGGCACTTTGTATGGCGGCGCGCCGCCCATTTCCGTGTACCGGATATTCGGATGCCGGTTTAAGTCGTATTTCCGGTCCATCACCGGGCATTCGCCGCGGATGAGCAGCAGCGCGTCCCGGTCCACCATGCGCAGCTCCTCCGGCGTCACAAGCTCCCGGCCCGTATTCTGGAAGTTCCGGCTGGATGAACCGCCGCGCCCCTTTGTCTCGCCGCGCGTTATGGTATCAATGGTCGCTTTCCCTGTCATTTTGCTGATATACGACAGGCTTTCCTGATCATTGCCGCCCAGGAACAGGAACGAATCGCAGTTGCCCACGACCTCCTCCCAGCTCTCCTTGTACATCGCCTTGATGGCGGAAAGCCCCTGTACCACAACGCTGCACCCGATGTTCCGGCTGCGCGCCGTGCGCAGGATCTGCAGATAGTTGTCCGGCTGCGGCGTATTCGCCCATTCGTCCTGGATGCACTGCACATGCACAGGCAGCGGCCCGCCGTATTTCTGGTCGGCAATGTAGTAAAGCTCCTGAAACGCCTGCATGAGGTAGGAGACGCCGCGCCTTGCCGGATTTCTCCGATAGGTTTCGGCGCTCCCCCTCCCGAACCGGACGGACACCTCTCGGCGTATCCGGCTCTCCGTCTACAAAACTTAGGTTTGGATGCTGTTATAACAGCATGGGCATAGGGCAAGGGATTTTCGGCGGATGCGCAGCATGACGCGCTCCCACTCGGTTTCACCCTTTAGGTCTTTCAACTTTCGGACGTGGTGCATCACAATTTCTTTTGTCTCCGCACCACAAAGCTCACAAATGCCATTTTTCATTCGGCGGAGCAGACTGCGCTCCTTGGTGTATTTTCGGAAGTTTGGCATAATGTCTGAAAAATCCGGGGCCGCTTTTACATTCTGCTGAAATCCATCGTGGTAAAATTGGAGTTCCTTGTCGCCGCCCTTGGTGCTGTATTTCACAGAAAAGATACCGTCACGTACATATTTAGCCTTGATGTGCTTGTAGGTGGTACGGTATTTGCAGCCAAAGGTTTTGAACAGGCTTCCCCGCATGATTCTGTAAAAGCTGTTCAGAGCAGACACGTTTGCCGCCAGTCTGTAATAGTTGTAAAGCCCGCGGATTTCCGAATTGAATTTGCTTACAATTTGTGCGTCTGGCATATTGATGAGCTTTCCTCGGTAGGTCGGCTTCCATATCTCTTTTCCGTCAGGGCACTTTTTGATATACATCGCTCTGTATTCCAGCAGCTTATTGAACCACTTTTCATGGGGGAGATACAGCTTGACCTGTCCGTTCCAGTGACGTTTGAGATTTCCATTTTTATCACGGGAGTAATCTTGGCTTCTTGATACAGTCAGGTCGTAGCCGAGGAAGCGTACCAGCTCCGCAGAGTGGGTGATTTTCGTCTTTTCCTCCGATAGTGTCAGATTTAGCTCGTCATGAAGGAATGCACGTAATTTTCCTTTGATGATCTCCGCGTCAGCTTTTGGCCCTATAACCCCGATGATGAAATCATCCGCGTATCTTACGTACTGGATTTTCTTGAAGGTGGGGTCGATGGCTGGGAAACACGGGATGGAGAGCAGTTTTGCATAGAGTTCATTTACGCGGCCTTTTGCCCGCTGGACTTCGGCCTCGTCTCCTTGCTCCACTGCTGTTTTGCGCTTTTTCTCCCAATAGTGTGCCAACGCCAGAGTTTGCGAGTATTCTTTCTGCGGTTTGCGGTAGCTGTCCTGTCTGTCGTATTCCAATTTGAGCTTTTCTACGAATGTGTCCAGTTCGTTGAGATAGATATTTGCAAGGATTGGGCTGACCCCGGAGCCTTGGGGAGTGCCGCTGTAGGTGATGTTGTATTCCCAATTTTCCAGGTAACCTGCCCGGAGAAATTTCCAGAGCAGTTCGATGAAGCTCTCGTCGGTAATACGCCGTCTGACGATGCTGATGAGGACATGGTGGTCAATGTTGTCGAAACAGCCCTTGATGTCACCCTCTACGAACCATTTCACGCCTGTGAACGTCCGCTTTACTTCGGTCAGACACGTATGGCAGCTCCGATTGGGCCGGAACCCGTGAGAATGAACAGAAAATCCGGGTTCATAGATAGCCTCCAGCATGACCCTGACTACTTCCTGCACCAGTTTGTCATCCGTGGATGGAATACCCAGTGGCCGTTTTTTGCCGCTGTTTTTCTTTGCAATATACTTCCGCTTGGCTGGTTGCGGCTGATAGCTGTGGTCTTTCAGCGATGCGATGATTCGATTGACCCTTGCCATACTCATGCCGTCCAGTGTGTTCCCGTCTGTTCCCGCCGTCATGCTTCCCTCTGAGGATGCGATTTTCTGATAGGCCAGCAGATACATTTCGGGATTGTAGAGATTGCGGTATAGCCGTTTGAATTGGTAGCTTTTGTCCTTTGCTTTGTCACCTAAGTTTTTCAATATAACTTCTGGACTTCTCATAGTGTCTCTCACACCTTTCCGCAGATTATATTGAGCAGTAGACTGTCTCACTTCGCCATGTGGACAGCTTTCCCGCCCTCGGACTACTATTGAGACTGTGTTACCTTGGCGGATATTCAGGGCCGCTTTTCTCATAGCGCCCATAGCCATAGCTGGCTTTCCGCTTTAGGCAATCCCCATTTAGCTTCAATGGAACATGAGCTGCCGTATTGTCGGATGGGATTTTTCGCCACTTTGCGCCGTTTCTCCCACGGCTGCCTGCTCCGAGTATCTCGCAACGCCCCTACACGCAAGTTTGTTGCCGGAGCACCGGCGGCTGAAACTCCTTTACGCCGGAGACGATGTTATATCTTGCTCGTGACTATCCTTTAAGCAGTTTAGCTTTCATCCTCATATACAGCTTTTCATCCTATTGTGCCTTGCTCACCGCATGGAGTTTGCGGCAGCGCACTCTCCGACATGCTACACTCCCTGTCAGGTTTCCCATTCCAGATAAGTCGGGGGATGATAGGTTGCTTTCAGTCTGTTTTGGGCCTCCTTATCCCATTGGATTTACTGATTGCGTTGATACTTTTACCTACTGTTTTCTCAAAACAGCATTCCAAAGAAACCGCGCCCGGATTTATTGCTTAACGCGCCCGGGCTTATGGGCGCACGTATACAGCATGCTAACCAGAAAATTCAGGCTGGCGTCATTGTCCGGGATCACGCAGAAAATCGCGCGCTTTTCCTCCCCCAGCCGCCCAATATACATCTCGTCGCTGTCTGTGACGCGGGCCAGCTCCGGCAGATTGAAGGCCGCAAGCCGGACCGCCGCGCCGATGAGGATGCTTTTCGCGGTTTTGTCCTGCGCCTGCTTGAACACCTTGTACTGCTTGAGCGCGATGCTCTGCGGGTCTTCGCTTTCCAGCTCGTCAAACAGCAGGTCCAGCGCACTTTTGAAATTCGGGTCGCCCTCCCGCACCTCCGCCGCGTTGATCATCTCCATGACCATCGTGAAGTTCTGCTCGCACACAGGAGCTCTGTGCTTCAGATACAAAATGAGCGCCTGCAGGAGCGCCGTCTCCGCACGGTCCCAGAACGGGTCCGAGTTTTTCGCGTCCTTGGGCGTCGTATTCGCCACAAGGTTCGTGACAAGCCTCAGCGCGTCGCTGTCTCTGCGCAGATAAGCGAAGGGATTGTAATGGCCGCGCATATTCACAAGGTCCAGCACCGTGAACGGGATTCCCTGCTTTTCAAACAGCCCGCCCACGGCGCGCAAAATCTCGCCCTTGCAGTCTGTGATAATATATGAGCAGCAGGCGTTCATCACATTGGGCAGACAAAAATACCGCGTCTTGCCTGCCCCGGAGCCGCCGACGACGAGCTGATGGGTATTGCGCTTTGTAATGCGCCCATCCAGGCCCAGCGCGACATGCTGTGTCAGCAGGATGTTTTTCTCCCTGTGCCGCCTGTCCCGGTACTTTTTTCCGATGGTCCGCGGGTCTCCCCACCGGGCGCTGCCGTATTCTTCGCCCGGACGGCGGTTGCCGCGCCCGGATTCCACGGCCACGGCTCCCGCCGGATACAGCAGCCCCGCCAAAAGCAGAAAGCGCCCCGTGTCCTTTGTCCAGCGGACCGAAAACGGGGCGTTCATGCAGACGGAGAAACGGGCGAGCACCCTGGACAGGGATGCGCCGCCGGAAAACGCATCGGCCAGCGCCGCGGCGAGCCACAATGCCAGTGGGAAGCCCAGCGCCCACAGGATGTACCGGGCCGTGCGGCCCTGCTGCGGCTTCACCGGGTCAGCACGGCGTTCTTTGCCCTGCTGCGCTGGCGCAGGTCCAGCGCGCGTTCAATGCTGCGGTTCAGCACCTTGGAAAGGTCGCAGGTCTCCCGCAGCATATTCAGGCGTTCGGGCGCTTCCAGCTCCCCGTACTGCTGTGCGACGCCGGAAAAGTCCGGCTGCTCCACCGGGACGCCGTACCGCCTGCACAGCGCATAGCATACGCTGTGCGCATCCAGCTCATAGGGCCGCGGGTCAAAATCGCCCGCCTCCATCCCTGTTCCGATCTGCGCATAGACGATCTCGCGCGCCAGCGCGCGGAACGATGCCGCGCCCGAAAGGTCCGGCTGGATGGCGATGCGGTTTTCCTCCGGCTGATATTCCGCCTCCCCGAAGATATCTGCTGTCGCGACCACCTCCACGGGGCTGCTTTGCAGCAGCGCGCCCAGCGCCTTTTCCATATCCGGCGTTCCGTCCCGCAGTATCCCACGCACAGGAACCGGGTCGCCTACGGTCTGCGCCTTGTCGTACACATAGTCCAGCTTGATGTACCCGCTGCGCGTATCCCGCATGAACACCTGTACGGGCGTTTCATCCTCGCGTATTTTCCGCCCAAGCTCTGTCCATTTTTTGCGCGGCAGGAGCTGCGTTGCGCCGGGGCGCTGCTTCCATACTGTGGCGGTATTGGCCGCATTGTACATGGTCTGCGCGTGCAGGTCCAGAAATGCCCTGTATTTTTCCGGGTCCGATGTGACCTCCATCACCGCCGCGTCACGCCGCTCATAGGCCTCTGTGCGTTCCTCCTGTTTTTTCTGCTTGAAATCCTCAAGTTCCTGATTTCTGTTTGCGATCAGGTCTGCGATATTTGCCATAGCTTTTCACTCCTACAAATCAAAATACGGCTCGTCCCGCACCGCTGTGCGGACGGTGTTGTCCGTCTGCGTGCGTGCCTGCTTTTGCAGGCGGTCGATGGCCGCGCGCACGGACGGACGTTCAGTAGCAGTCGTCCTCGCATTGCTGTCTGAGCCATGCCCGCGTGTCTGCGAGGCGCTGCCGGACCGACCGCGGGCGGCTTCTTTTTTTACCTCCACCGCCTTTTCCCGCGGCACAGGGTAGCCCATATGCTCCAGCACGCGGTTGATGCTTGCCGCCGCGCTGGCCGGAAACAGGATATCGTTCAGCCCGTTGTCCAGAGATTTGTTTTTGATCGGGCAGAACAGGATGCCGTATTCCTTTGCAAGCCGGCGGAACTGCCGCAGGTCCTCGCTTTTGATGGGCAGCAGCTTCAATTCCTCGCCGCTGCGCAGCAAACGTGTCAGACGCGTAGGGCCATGGGTCTTTTCCTCCTCTTTGGCCAGAGCCACCAGGAGCGCCGCAAGATTTTTTGCGCCAAGCCCGGCCAGCTTCACAGCCTCCTCCGTGATCATCAGGCTGTCCCGCACCAGACGCTCCGCCGCGTCACCTCCCATATTCATCGCGCTTCACCTCCTTTCGCTTTTTCGTTTCTTCCCGCTGCGCGTCCGTATGGGCCAATGCAAGCTGGTCCCGGATATGCTCCATATCCGTCTCGATCTGTTCGCACAGGCGCAGTTCCCGGCGCATAGCCCGCAGCGCGCTGGTCAGACGGTCGATTTGGGCGGACAGCTCCGCCCGGTTCATACCATTGGATGAATCCCCCCTTTTCCGGTACAGCGCCGCACGCCGGTGCGTCATGCGTTCGATCTCTGTTTTCGTCTGCGCCCTGTACGCACAGAGCGCGGCGCTGTCCGTGATTTTGTGTTCCAGCAGGAACTGATGCTGTGCCAGATACCTGTCGAAGCGGCGCAGCTCCCCGCGCAGCGCATAGGAGACGTGGCGGGGCGCGCGTTTGCGCCGGACCTTGCACAGCAGGTGCAGATATCGGTAAGTCAGGGCGGCAAAACCGGAATATCCGGCCCGCCCGGACGCAAAGCGCCCGCGCAGGCGGTAGGCCCTGCGCGGGCGTGAAGATGGCTTTTGATTTTCTTTTTTCCGCATGTTTTGCCGCGCCGGGCGCGGCGGGACTTCGGGCGTGGTGGGCGTCCGAAGCTGCGGCGGCTGCTCCAGCCGCTGACGGATGGCCGCCTCCGTGTATTCCGGCCCCAGGGATTTCAAGCGCAAAAACTTGCCGCCCGTTTTATGGCGGACCGCCATATATTTGATTTCCGGGCCGTATTTGACGATGTATCCGCGCCGCTGAAGGCCCAGCACAAAGGTCTGGAAGCTGGCAGCGGCGGCAAGCACTTCGTCCACATCCGCTTTTACCATTCCGCGCATGGTGGGCTTTTTCTCTTTTTCGTCCAGCCATTCCCGGTACTGCTTCCCTTTGTTTTGTGGCTCAATGACGGAAAGGCCGTATTCGCGGCAGAGCGCGTCTGAAACGGCACGGATTCCGTTGTAGTAATCGTTGAAGTTGTTTCGGAACATCCTGCCGTCCGCATACGAGCAGGCGTTGAACACGATGTGGTTATGCGGATGGGCTTTGTCCAGATGCGTGCCAATGACGGTTTCATACCGTCCGGCCAGAAATCGGCGGACAAATTCACAGCCGATCTCATGCGCCTGCTCCGGCGTCACCTCTCCGGGCCGGAAGGACTGGATGATGTGATAGCCCTGCACCCTGTTTTGGTCCTTGCCCCAGCGCCGTTTGGTCGCGTACATTTCCGTGCAGGGCGCGGTAAGGCCGCAGTTGAATGCGTCCGTGAACAGGACGCTTTCTGTTTTGGCGGCATCCAGTGCATAGCCTGCCGTTGTTTCCAGCGCGGTCTTTTTTCCGTTGAGCGCATAGCGCACACGGCGGTCAAGGCGGGTGCGGATCGGAAATATTTTTGTGTATGCCATTCACAGACTCTCCCTTACAAGCGAAAGCACCTCGCTGCACAGCCGCTGCAGTTCCTCCACCTGCGTGGGGGAAACGCTTTTGACCGTGTTGGCAAGGCGCGTGATCTGGTTGATGTTGTTTGCGATCCCGGATATCTCACGGACGAGCCGGAGCTGTTTTTCCGTTGGCTGCGGCTTTATTTCCACACCCATGATGAGATTGCGGATGACTTTGCTTTTTCCCAGCCCACTCTCCTTACATATTTTTTCGAGATGTGAAAGCTCGTTTTTATCGAGAAAAAAATTAACATGAAATGTTCGGACGCGCAATGTGTATCACCTCATTGATTCAATGGTTCGAAGGGTTTTAGGGAGCTTGCTCCCTAACAAGCGGGCATTTGTAGATACAAATGCCGTGCTTGCAAGGACAGCGCACGCGCTGTCCTTTACCTGTCGAAAGGAAAATGACGCCATCCTTCTTTGCATTTAGTTATCTGCATTCCAACTTCCAACACGATTTATCTTGTTACTTCTGTTTGACTGTGATATATTTAAGCTACCAGCTATCTTTAATATATATATATATTTGTTGGGAGTGTGACTTAATGTCTGAAGGAAAACGTATCCGGAGAACCCCGGAACAGATCGTTGCTGATTTAGATGTTCAAATTGAAAAACTGAAAGATTCCATCTTGGAATTGGAAAACAAAAAAGCAGCGGCTGTCACTGAATTCGATAACAAAATCGCCGCTGTTAAAGAAAAAATCGCCAAATTGGAAGCTAAAAAGAAAGATGTACTTACGCCGAAAAAACGCAAACCGCGTAAAAGCAAAGCCGATCAGATCAAACTCCTTGTCAGACAGGCACAGAAATCCGGAATGAAGCTGGACGAGATCGCGGATAAGCTTGGCATGGCTCTGCCTGAATAATCGTCTTTACCGCAGCCAGGAGGCTGCGGTTTTTTCATTGTTCATTGCCATGCTCAAAATTGATCCGCTGCATAATTTGTATTGCCGATAAAATACGCCTTTATCTTTCCATAATCCCCGAACTGCATCTCCGCTCCTGTGAGATAACAGACAGCTTCCTCCCACATGTGCAGCGGATATCTTTCTCTCTCCCGCATATGGCGCATAATGTCCAGTGCCTGGCGCTTCGTTTCCGGCACAAGGCGCAAATCCGAAATATTCACGCCAAGCTCCCAGGCAATATCGTCAAGCAGCCGGGCAGGCTGTGCCGTGCGGTCTTCTGCGTATCCCCATAGCGTAAGCTGGTTCCCGTCTGCTTTGTCCGCCGCCTTGTCGTTCAGCCACCATTCAAACCACTGCTCCGGCGTGCTGGCAAATTCCAGAACCGGCAGGCCAAGCGCGCGCCTGTCCTCCAACATGTGGCCAAACGTGCGCAGATACTGCGCCTTGAATTTTGGCCAGCGGCGGAACTCCTGTTCACGCCCCGCGCGCCGTGCCATGGGGCAGCCGATGCAACCAAGCCGCGTAAATCCCTCATCGTACAGGCTGCATTGCTTCAGCCCCACATCTTTGGAATAGGACCAGATATCCGAATCCGTCCAGTACGCCAGCGGGTTGACCCTCCTCTGGTTGTCCTGATAGCAGGTCTCGAATATCCTTCGCTTTTCACTGTTGTCAAACGGCATGATGATGTTGTCACCGCGCTTTTTGTCCGATGCGATCTCCAACTCGTCGCGCTTTTTTCTCCGTCCCACACTCTCATACTTGCGCACGCCCAGCGATAGAATCGCCCGGCCCTGCTGCGGCACCGGACGCTCTTTCAGATGTTCGCAGCAATATCGCACCTTGCGCAGCGGCGGGATCTTCTTTATGCGCATCAATTTCCACATACTATACTGGTACATCACATCATAGGTCAGATACCCCAAATCGCGGTATGCCTGGAAATTTGCACGCTGGAAATAGACAAGCTCCGGCGGATCGATGCCTGTAACACTATGCATATAAAAATGCCGCACTCCAGCCCGGCGCATCAGATGCCCCAGCACGCGGCTGTCTTTTCCCTCACTGGTACAAACACAATAGCCCCGCACATCGTAGTGCAGTGCCAGCCCCTCGTAATACCGGAGCAGGCGCACGGCTTCTTCATCCGGCGCATTTTTTGTAAAGCTCATTTGATGTTCCATCGAAAAAGGCCGAAGCGAATTACCGCTCCGGCCCGCCGCCTCCTTTTTCCCTGTTCGTTTTTCGCCGCTCCCGCATCGACACATATTCGACAAAATACAGGTCCAGCGGCATATATTTAAAGCTTCTGTTGTATGCAAGGTGCTCATTTTCGATCCCGTCCCGGACCGCATGGTCAAGCAAATGCTGTATATCCTCCACCGGGATCGTGCGCACCGTGCAAAATCCGGGCAGTCTCCAATCGTCCGGCATCGCCGCCTGCAGCATGTTATTGCTGCGCTCGCCCGCTGCCCAAAGCAGCACGGAACCCGCCGGGCAGCCTTTCAGCGGGGCCTGCAGCCTGACTGCGGCGGGAATGTCCGCTAAGAAACGCCCGCTGGGGTCCTGCTGCCGCGCCATGAAATACTCTTTTACAATCTGCCCAACCTGCTCCTGCGGCTGGATGTATATAAGGCTTTCCTGATAACCCATTGTGTCACGTCATCTCCTACAAATAGATTCATCCCATCGGATGCTCTTTTCGGAACGCCTCGGTCTGGCGCTTGAGATAGATGCGCCGCGTCTCGCGACGCACAGCCCTGCGCAGCGCGTCGATGTGCGAATATTCTGTTTTCAGCCACAGGCGGTAAAGGAAATCCAGCGGCCTGCGCTGCGGCGTCAAAACAGAAAGCTGCTGATGGGTAAGCGGCGTTTCCCGTAAAATGGAAAGCAGGTCCTGCTTGATGACATATTCATATGCCCTGTTCATCACCTTTGCGGGCACGCTGCCCTCCAAAAGGTCCCGCAGGCAAAACATCTCATGCTCCGCCTGCGCGATCACTTTCATCTGCTGTTTTGTCATGTTCTGTATCCTCCGTTTTTTCTATCGGGCTTCGCCCGCAATTCTTTCCCGGTTTCTTTTTCGCTGCCGTCCGGCTTCATCTGCCGCCGCATCCTGCATATGGTCGATCAGAACATTGGAAAGGCCCGTGTCCTTTTTCAGATACTCCTGATACAGATATTCCAGCGGCATGCGCATGCCCAAAAGCGCCTTTGTTTCCTTTGGGCCAAGGAACGCTTCTTCCACCAGCAGCGCCATATCTGTTTTCACCGCAATTTCGCCAGCCTTTTCGATCACATCCTGTACGGGCAGACGCTCCAGCCCGGCCACAAAAGCCGCCAGCTCATCATTCATTTTTCCGATCAATCGTTCCGTATTGTTCATAAAGCTCCCTCTGTTATCTCTCATAGTCCTTCACCGCCCGCTGCGGCGGCTCAATATCCAGCGTATCGTCCATCAAATCCGGGATGCTGTTCTTCCCGTCGATGTTCAGCAGTGCGTTCACCGCCGAGAGCCGCGCTTCCTTTTCAGCCAGTTCCTGCTCCTGTGCAAACGGCTTCTCCAGCTCCTGCCGGGTATTTTCCTGCTGCTTTTCGATCTCCGATATCTCCTGCGTCAGCTTTTTCAAATGGGCTTCCATCCCGTTCAGCGCATTGTTGAGACGGGCAAGGTTGCCCTGTACATCCGTGCCCAGCTCCGCGAAATACACCGCCGCGCCGCGCAGGCCCACGACAAACGCCTGTTCCATCGCACGGTATTCAAGCCGCATCGCAAACCCGCGGTATGAGCCTATTTCCATCGCTTCGCCGCGCTGCACCACCGTCTGGCACAAAGCCAACAGCTCAGCGCCCGCCGCGGCCTTGTCCGTGTACTCCCGGCCCATGACCGTCATGAAAAACTGTTCCCTGTCCTCCGGTGTGTTCGCGTCGCGCCGGGGGATGTCCTTTTCAATGGCGCCGATCTTCTGCCGCCGCTCCAAAAGCTGCTGCGGATATTCCAGCAGCAGCATATCCTCCAGCCTGTACCGCTGGGACACATGGCTTGATTTCAAAAGCCGCAGCTTTGTCACGTCCGTTTCAAGCTGTACCTTCTCCAAAATATGCGGATTGCCTGTGGACAGCGCCTTGATCTCACCATAGGACAGCACCGCTTCATCCAGGTCCTCACAGGAACGGGACGGCGCTTTTCCGCTCATCACCTGGGATATGAACCGCTGCTTTGTCTCAATGAGCTGGTCGGGTAAGAGATGGACATTGCTGCCCATCCCTCCCCTAAGAACCGTGCGTGAGAGTTTCCCCTCACACGGCTCAAGCCTTTCAAAAGGCTCTCTTATCGAGAACCCGGCTCAAAAGCAGTAATCAGGCTGTGAATTTTCTTCGTGGCATTCCTTGTGTACCATGATTTTCCGGCTGTTCTTTCCGGCTGGGGTATGCACTTTGAAGCCGGTTTCTGAGGTGATAAGGTCCCCGCAGACAGGGCAGCGGCGGCCTTGCCGCCGCCAGATCGTCAGCAGCTTTTCCCGTCCCTTGGTGCTGTTGAGCGGCTTTTCGCCCTCTCGTTCCTCGAAATAGTCCGTCCAATATTCATCAAACGGATTTGCCTCCGCTACGATTTTCTTAAATCGGATGATTTTCGTATCGGTTGCATATTCGAGTTTGCAATAGAGCGGTTTGCCCTCCGTGCCCTGGTTTTCATAGGGAACAGAGAATGTCCACTGGCGAGAGTCGATATCGTGCCAGTATTTCCTGGCAATCCATTTGCGGCTCTTTTTCTTGTGCCTGCGCTTGGCCCATTGCCACAAGCATTTGTATATCTCATAGTCAACCGTGCTGAACACCTTGGAAGAAACAACATATCTCTGATTGTTTACCCATCCCCGGATAACCGGGTTGAGCCTGCGAATCAGGATTTCCTGCTTTATGGATTTGCTGCTCTTAATGATGTCCCGCACTTTGCCCAGGAAGGATTTCACCGCAGATTTGCAGGGCTTGATGAGCAGTTTTCCGTTGTATTTGCGGATGTTTTTGCCCAGAAAGTCAAAGCCCTCGCCAATGTGGGTAATAACCGTCTTTTCTTCCGATAGCTGCAATCCCCTTTCTGTCAGGAACTCTCTCACGATGGGAAGCACCTTTTCACGCAGAAACTCCGGCGACTCTCCTGTGATAATAAAATCATCCGCATATCGCACGAAATTCATCTTGTTGCAGTGTGTTTTCCCATTGACCTTTTTACGGGTCGGGAGTCTGTCATGGAGCAAGCGTTCCAGACCATCCAGAGTCATATTCATCAGCGTCGGAGAAATCGTACCGCCTTGCGGTGCCCCCTCGTCCGTTGGGAATAATTTCTGTGTTTCCACATATCCGCATTTCAGCCACTTTTCAAGGATCTGCGTGTCCATTGGAATGTTTTCCAGCAGCCATTGGTGACTGATGTGGCCGAAGCAGCCCTTGATGTCGCCCTCCAGTATCCATTTCGGGGATTTTCCTTTGTTCAGGTCGGTGAAGCACTGCTCGATTGCATCGTGAGTGCTTCTGCCGATTCTGAATCCGTAGGAGTTGGGGTCGGCATAGGTTTCCGCGATCGGTTCCAGTGAAAATTTGTAGAGTGTCTGCATGGCTCTGTCGGTCATGGTCGGGATGCTCAGTGGACGCATTTTTCCGTTTTTCTTGGGAATATAGTGCCGTCTGAGCGGTTGGGGGCGATACCCCCGCCGGTTGAGTTTTGAGATTGCGTTGAATTTTGCCTGTGGCGTCAGCCATAATTCATGGTCTACGCCGGATGTTCTTTTGCCTGAGTTACTTGTTACTCGCTTTACCGCCAAGGCTTTGGCATAGAACGAGTGTGTCAGCAGCCATTGCAGCGATTTTACTTTGCTGTAATGACCTTCCTTTTGAGCCTTTACGATACGCATTTGCAGCTTTTTGACATACGCCCGTGCTTTTTGCCAGTCTATTTCTTCCCAGCACGTTGCAATGCCGGGAGATGCACACGGTTTCCCGTTCATTTGCATTTTCTCCTTTCAAAAGTTCTATAAATTCTCTCGTAAAGAAAGACCAGATGGAAGTCTGCCCGCTTTCGCGTGAGGTGATGTTGCAACCTCTATTCGTCCCCATTACAGGGTCGGCGTTCGCTTTTTCCATCGTTCCTTACCCGCATTTTCCATGGGCTTTCCTTGCGGTCTGCTTTCCGGCTTTTGCCGGAGAAAATACGGGCTTACCACGTTTCACATAATTAACAGTACGGGTTAGGTTTCGCCTCTCCGCCGGCAGTCTTGTTGTCCATGTGCCCCCATCATGGAAAGGGGCATCCGACTGCGTCACCTTTTGGTTCAGGCTTATCAGCAACTTTAGCCTGTTCGCACTTTAACGACGTTTATTAGCGATTCACATTATATTAACCATACCGCACAGCCAGGCTCCCCAGCCGCATTGTTGCTCGCAGCTTATCGCATCCACCTCACGGTTTTCGCTTGACCCCCTTTCGGGGAGGGCTACTTTTTCACATCATGCTTCCTCACAGCCGTTACCAGCTGCTTTGGTGATGTCAGGCTACTGCTAATGGAATAGCAGGTTCGGTCAATAGCCGAACAATTAAATTATGCGACTTCGTGTCGCACCCACGAATAGGCGTCAAACGTCCCTTCCGTCACATAACGGTGGATGAACACCTTTTTGTTGGTGTTTCCCTGCCGGATGGCCCTGCCCTCACGCTGCTCTATGTCGCTTGGCCGCCACGGCACATCCAGATGATGCTCCGCTGCAAGCAGCGTCTGCACGTTCGTGCCCGCTCCCATTTTCTGCGTGCTGCCCAGCAGGATGCGCACCTTACCCGAGCGCACCTTTGCGAACAGCTCCGCCTTTTTCTTTTCGTTGTCCGCGTCATGAATGAACGCGATCTCGCCGGGCGGCACGCCGTGCCCGATCAGCTTGTCCCGTACATCGGCATACACGCTGAACGCTGCCGCCTGTACCGCCGCCACGCCGTCCGTCATGCATTTGATCTTCTTCTCAGCCTTTGGCGTGGACAGGTCGCAGAATACAAGCTGTGTCCCTTTGGTGGATGCAAATTCCTGCCAGAGCCGGAACACCTCCTCCACAGAGGCATTGACCTTGCTGCCCGCCTCATCCGGCAGAAGCGGATCGATGAGCCGCTGGTCCAGCGCCAGCTTGCGGCCATCGTTTGTAATTTTCAGCATATTGTCCTCGCTGGGGTCTACATTCCCGTTCCGCACCGCCTCGGCGCGTTCGCCCAGTTCAGCCACCATTTCCCGCTGGATGTCTGTGGGCTTTACCACAACATTTTTCCGCTCCACCTCCGGCACAGGCAAATTCAGCATATCCGCTGTCTGGATGTCCGCCGCCTCGCGCCACAGCGCCATCAGCTCCGGCAAATTGTAGAACCGGGAAAACCGCGTGCGCATCCGGTATCCCGTCCCCTCCGGCTTCAGCTCCACCGATGTAGTCACTTCCCCGAACGTGGACGCCCATTCGTCGAACAGCGTCAGGCCCCGGTCCTGCAGCATACCGTATTGCAGATACCGCATCATCGTATACAATTCCGCCATGCTGTTGGAGATCGGCGTGCCTGTGGCAAACACCACGCCGCGCCCGCCCGTCAACTCGTCAAGATATTGGCATTTGGCAAACAGGTCGCTGGATTTCTTCGCTTCCGTCTGCGCAACACCCGCCACATTTCTCAGCTTTGTGTACAAAAAAAGATTCTTAAAGTTGTGCGCCTCGTCAATGAAAAGGCGGTCAATGCCCAATTCTTCAAAGGTCACAACATCATCCTTGCGGCTGTCGTCGTTAAGACGCTCCAGCCGTGTTTCCAGCCCCTTGCGCGTCCGTTCCATCTGCTTGACCGTAAAGCGCGGCGTATCCCTGTCCATAAGGCCAAGCTGCGTGGTGATCTCGTCGATCTGGCGCTGGAGCATGGCCGCCTGCCGCTCCGCCGACAGCGGGATCTTCTCAAGCTGTGAATGCCCGATGATCACCGCGTCGTAGTCTCCCGTGGCAATGCGCCCGCAGAATTTTTTCCGGTTCGCGGTTTCAAAATCCACTTTCGTGGCCACAAGGATATTCGCGCCGGGATACAGCTGGAGCCATTCCGCACCCCATTGCTCCGTCAGGTGGTTTGGCACAACGACTAGGCTTTTGCTGCACAACCCCAGGCGTTTGGCCTCCATCGCCGCCGCTGCCATCGTGTAGGTCTTCCCGGCCCCGACAACGTGTGCAAGCAGCGTGTTGCCGCCGTAAAGGATGCGCGCCACGGCGTTGCGCTGGTGCTCCCGCAGCACGATCTCCGGCGACATGCCGTGAAAGGAAATATGGCTGCCGTCATACGCCCGCCCGCGCAGGCAATTGAATTTTTCGTTGTACAGCTTCACAAGGCGTTCACGGCGGGCCGGGTCTTTAAAGAGCCAGTCGCGGAACGCCTGCCTGATGGCGTCCTGCTTCTGCTGCGCCAGTATCGTTTCGTTTTTGTTCAGAACCCGTATTTCCCGGCAGGACACGGCGTCGTATTTTGTGTCGTACACCTTTACCGTGCGCATATTCAGCGACGCTTCCAGAATGTGAAATCCGTTGATGCGCTCTGTACCATATGTCTCGTTTGCTTTCACATTGGCCGCCGCGCCCTTTGCCTTGTTTGTGATGTTCCACTGGCCTGTGTATGAGACATATATCACTTCCATCACCGCTGCGGCATTCCAGGACGGCTCCAGCAGCTCCACCATGAAATCCTTCACAACATCCACCGGTATCCATGTAGCGCCCAGATGCACCTCGATGTCCCCGGCTTCAACGGGCGCGGGCTGCACCTGCTCCAGAGCGGATACATTGACTACATACGCCGCATCCGCTTCCGCCGCTTTTTGTGCCGTGTGCAGCTTTTCCCGCACATTCCCGGACAGGTATTCGTCCGCCGTCACCCAGCCGCTTTCCGGGATACCCTCCCGCACGCGCGACGGGTCTCGAAAAATAGCGCCCTGCAATGCACGGACGATTCCGTCCTGGTCCTCCGTGCGCAGGAGCTGCGCCATATATGGAAGGTCCACGCACGCGCGTTCGGAAATGGAAACAGCCAGCGCTTCGCTGGCTGTCCCCACCTCGGTCGCAGGCCTACGCGCCTGGATGGTGCGCTTTGTGAACATGTCCGATTTGCACTTGAAGTTCCCTTCGTCATCGAACACCTCCAGCGCGCACAGAAGGAAATATCCGCTGTCGTCCCGGAATACGCCCGCGTTCCCACGGCTGTTGATGCGGCCATACCGCCGCACAAAATTGTCGTACAGCCGGTTCAGCCTGTCCTGCTCCAGCTGTACCGCCGCGTCTCCGCACCCGTCAAGCTGTACCTGCATGAGCCTGCGCGTCTGGCCGCGCAGCGCGATCAGCTCCCGCACACGGCGCGTATTCGCCCCGTCCAGCTCCACCGCGCGCATGACGGAGTTTTCCCGGAAGTACAGCCTGCCGTCCACCTCCGTGAAGCTGTAATTGCGCACATCCGGGTCCGCGGGCAGCACCTCGATCTCCTGTTCCGCCTGTTCCAGCGGCAGCGCCGCCGGGAGCCGTGCGTCCAGCCCTTCCAGTGCGGCGTGCAGCGCCGCGCCCAGGTCCTGTCCCGGACGCGGGCGGCAAACGGAGCGGGGACCGAACGGGCCGCTTTCCATCACCATATCGCCCAGCACCATTTCCGGATGCTCCACAAAATACTGGTTGATGGGCACGCCGTCCCCGGTCTTTCCCACATGCAGCCACGGTTCGTCCCGGTCCGCCATGCGTTCGCGCTTTTGCAGGAACAGGATATCCGACGTCACCTCTGTGCCCGCGCTCTGGCGGAACGTGTCGCTGGGCAGGCGCACCGCGCCGATCAATTCGCACCGCTGGGCGATGTACCGCCGCACATTGCCTGACGCCTTGTCCAGCGTGCCGCTGGAGGTGATGAACGCGATGATACCGCCCGTGCGCACCTTGTCGATGGTCTTGCCGAAAAAGTAATCATGGATGAGCCAATGCTCCCGGTCGTACCGCGTGTCATGTACGCCGAAGCTGCCGAACGGAACATTGCCCACGGCGCAGTCAAAGAAGCTGTCCGGCAGTGCCGTTTTCTCATAGCCGCAGGCATAGATGTGCGCCGACTGGTAGAGCTGCCCTGCAATGCGCGCGGAAATACGGTCCAGCTCCACGCCGTAAAGCCCGGTGGGGTTTGTATCAAACTGCTCCGGGCGGCAGCCGAAAAACGCGCCCACACCCATGGACGGCTCCAGAATGTTTCCGCCCGTCACGCCCCAGCGTTCCAGCGCGCCGTACATGGCCCGTATCACCGTGGGCGGCGTGTAGAATGCCGTCAGTGTGGATGCGCGCGCCGCCATGTATTCCGATTCATCCAACAGGGATTTTAATTGCGCGTACTCCTGCGCCCATTCGGTTTTTTCTCCGTCAAAGGCGTCCGCAAGGCCGCCCCATCCCACATACCGCGCCAATATGCCCTGTTCCTCCGCCGTGGCCATACGGCCCTCGTCCTCGATACGGCGCAGGGTCCCGATGGCCGCGGCATTCAGCGCAAACCGCGCCTTGGGGCCGACCGGAGATGCACTCTCCGTGGGATAGCGGTAATCCAGCTTTGGCACAGGCGGGGTATCCTTCTGTACCTGTGCCGCCTGCGGCAGCTCCGCCATCCGCTGGCCGTCCTCCTGAAATGCGTCATAGGCGCTGGACACGTCCATCGTCGTATACCGCGGCTGGCCCGGTGCCGGCTCCATGTCCTTGAGAATGACCGTCCGCGACTTGAAATTGACTTCCGTGATGCTGTGCTCCCGGCCCTCGATCTCGATGATGCCGCCCCGCGGCAGCGCCTCTGCCGCACGGCACAGCCTGACCGGCTCCGGCTGGCCCGCGCCCGGCTCAAACAGCGCCGTATCCACGCCCGCGCACAGCAGCTTTTTCAAATATGCGGGCCGTTGCTCTTTAAGGAAGCCCGTAACATCCACTTCGCCCAGCGGCGGCACATCGGCATGCAGCACCTTTGTGTGCAGCGCTCCCGATACAACGCGCGCGTCCTCGTCGTAAAACAAAAAATACGCATCGTTTCCGCAGCCCAGCGCGTAACGGTTGTATTGATCCTTCAGGTCCAGATAACGGTCCCCGCTGAAAGGCAGCGAAAGGTCCCGCGGGGCTTCTGTGTACACAGCCTGCCCGCTCGCCGGACCGGGCGGCAAAAACTGCGCGTTGCGCGTGTCCGCCCGGAGCAGCGCTGCAAAGGCTTCCATGCTTTCCTTCCGCATGAGCAGCGGAAAATCCGCGTCCTCCAGACGGACGCCGTCCCCGCTGATCTCCACGATGCGGAACGCCTTGCCGTCCTCCAGGTATACGGTGTCGTCCACAGCACAGGGACGCTGCGGGGCGGGCGGCTCGCGGGCAGCATCCCGCCGCACGGCTTTCAACTTTTGCGCCTGTTTTTCCCGCTTCCATTCTGGATATTGCTGTTCTTCCTCGTCCGTCAGGTACAGGCCGTCTTTCACAAGCCGTCCGATGCGCCGGGCCGCCTCCGGCCATTTCAAAAGCTGGTACGGTGCGTCCATACCCGTGCCGCGTATCACGGAAATGCCCGGCCTGCCGTACATGTTGTAGTCCACACTGCCGTGTGTGCCGTCCGGAAATTTCCATGTCATCCCGCCGACGCCGTATTCGTGCTTCAAAAAATCCGCGGTCTCCTTTTCCGTGTGCTTTCCCCCATACCATTCGGCAATGCGGAATTTCCCCTTCGAAAAACCGGAGCCATGGCAGAGCACCGCGTTGATCTCAGCTTCGCTGAACCCGGCCCGCGCCGTTTTCGGGGCCTCCGTTCCATCCGCTTGCTCCTCCCTCGCGTCCTCCACGATGGGAAATGCGGCGGGCGGGGCCTCGCGCCGGTATGTTCCCTGTTCAATGAGCTGCGCCGCGCGCTCCGCCACTTCCAACAGCGTGAGCGTTGTTTTCGCCCGCGCGGACAGATAACCGCCGCGCCAGAATTCCACTGTGCCGTTGCCCCGGTTGCAGTATCCGTAACGGTGGTTTCCGATGAACAGCTCCGTATATATATGTCCCATGGCGTCCGCCAGAAAGGCTTTGCGTTCCTGCATATCCATGGTGGTGCTGAAAAAGGATTCGATATCCTGTTTTTTGCAGCCTTTTTTGTATTCCCTGTCACAGCGCAGGATATCGTCTATTTCATCCGGAGACAAAGAAACAGGACGCTCCGTGTCGGAACGCCCTGTTTCCTGTATCTCTTCTTCTGCCGGGAACAGGCTCAGCTGCCGTAGATCAGTTCCATCGCCGTTTCCTCCGCCTGCTGGCGCAGGCTGTTCATCGTCCCGGCCCAGCCAAGCGGGTCCGTCTGTTTGTCCGGCAGCTTCGTGCGCTGTACCAGACGCTCCATCGTCTGCTCCACCTGCCCGCGCACCTGACGGTCGATCTGTGCCAGATGGCTGTTCAGCGCGCCCTCCAGCAGCAGGATGTTCAGCTGACCGGGGTCGCTTTTCTCCAGATATCTGAGGCGCAGCAGGCCGTATTTGCCCGGTGCTGTCTCCGGTTCCTCCAGCATCAGGTCCGGGTAGCGCACTCCGTTCCGTGTTGTATATGTCATTGTCCTGTACCTCCTTTGCAGCTTCAGCCGCATGTGAAAATTCCTCTCTGCCTTCATTCTGCACGCCGCGGGCCGGAAATGCAAGCCTGTCGTTTTCCCTGGCCGCGCGTTCGACATCCCGCAGCACCGACGCGGCCAGACGGCTGGCATAAGTGCCCGCGAGTGCGGCCAATCCGGAGCTGTTGAAGCGCGTGATGCTTTCCAGCGCGTCCGACGTGACCGCACCCGTTCCAATGCCAACACGGACGCCCGCCATGTATGCCGCGCTGTCCGCCACGAGCTGGTGGAACTGCCGGGCCAGCGCGGCGTCGTCCTGCCCGGACCATCGGCCTTCTGCGTCCGCCGCACGCAGCATCGCCGTCAGCTGCATCGGATACAGCTCCCGCGGCGCGTTCATCACAAGCGCGTAAACGCGGTCCGCCACCACGGGTTCCCGGGAAATCCCATATTCCTGTCCCAGCCTGTCCGTCACACGCTCCAGCGCTTCAAACGGCAGGCTCCATTGCCGGAACTCCGGCGCGCCCGGCAGCGGCTGCGTTTCCCTGACGTCAAACACGTATTTGAGACGCCCGAAATGGCTGTGCGGGTCCGGCAGCGCGATGGCCTGCGCGTCCGGACGCAGGCTCCGCTTCATCCGCGTATACCACACCTCCTTCGCCGCGCACGCCGTCGCCTCCGGCTCCTGCGCGTAGATCAACACCTGCTCCGGAAAGCTGTATTTGTACAGACGCGCCGCGGCGTCCAGGAACGCCCGCCACGCCTGCCCGCTGCTCGTAATGTTGTACAGCGTTGTCCGGGACAGCTCCCGGACGGTCTGCCTGTTCACCGGCATCGCCGCTCATCTCCTGTTTTCGTTTTTACCGGGCTTCGCCCCGTTCTTTTTGGGTCCTCTGCTTCGGGGCTTTCATGCGCCCCTGTTCGTCATAGCTGCACGGGTCCGCGGCCTGTGTCTGCCAGCCGAACATCGAGCCTGCCAACATCGCCTCGGCCTGGGCGCGGCTCACACCCAGCTTTTCGTTTGCCTCCAAAACGAGCGCGCGGTTCTTCTCCCGCCCCATGTCTGGAAGATCGGTTTTGAAAAAGCCGGTTTCTCCCTTTTTAACAAGGATGATCCCGCCCGTGCTGGGCAGGAGGTTGTAGCAATGCTCCGGCAGGGACGAACGCAGCGGGATGACCGTGCCGCCGTTTTGCTGGATCTGCTCCGCAAGCTGGCAGATGTGCCGGATGCCGTCCATGCCCCGGCCCAGCTCCAGATGGCAGTCGTCAATATATCTGCAGGTTCGCTCGATCCGTTCCCCGTCGCTCCATGTGATCCGGACCTTATCGCCGTCCGGGATTCGGAACAGCTCTTTGTAGTCCGGCGTGATGAAGCGGATACCGCGCCCGGCGTTCTCCACGTGGCGGCCCAGATGCTCCGTCACATACGCAAACAAATAGAAATTGTAGTCGCCCGGATCGGTATGGCAGCGCAGCAGATAGCTGTACTGCTGTGTGTTGATCCGAAATCCGTATTCCCTGCAGTAGTTTCCGTCAAAGCCTGCGTCTGCGTGGTCGTGGCAGATGCGCGCCATTTCACTTCTGCCGGAAAACAGGCCGCCGGGCTGCCGCAGGGTATTGACCACCCGGTCGAACTCCTGTCTGAACGCATCTGTTTTGTACCGGCCGGGTCCGTCCTCCCAGGTGGTGAAAAATTCCCGGCCATCCTTACCAAAGTCTCCGCGCAGATATCCGACGCCGCCTGTCTGGCCCTCAAGCTGCGTGCTCTGCCTGTATGCGTACAGCCGTTCCCCCGGCTGCATCGTTTGGATTTCCAGTTCCATCATCGCTCCCCGCCTTTTTCCTTTCCGCGTGTCTGCGCCGCCCGTGGGCGGCGCAGGGTTTCGCCTGTTTCCTTTTCCCTGCGTGCCGTCAAAAATTCCTCCAGCCGCTGTTTTTCAGCGGCCTTTTCACGCTGATAGTCCTGCCGCAGCGCGGCGGCTTTTTCCTTTGCCCAGCCGGGCAGATGGTCCGGCTCGATGGCCCCCATTACGTCCGTTCGGCGGATATATGTATGCTCCCCGGTATATATATTGATGCAGAACACCTTTGTGCCGTGGCTGCCGGCACGCGCGCCGTTGCCGCCCACTGCAAAATACAGCTGATGGGCCGCGTTCCAGTATTCCGGGCGCAGAACGCCGGGGCGCATTACAAGCACCTTGCCCTCGTAATCACCCGCGCGGCTGTCCCGGATGCAGTCGGCCTCCGTCAGGAGTTGCGGCGCATGGTGTTCCTGGCGCTGCGCGCGGACCTGTTCGATCTGCTTTTGCAGACGCTGGATGAACAGCTCCCAGGCTTCTGTATATTCCGTTGTGCCCTCTACTCCGCTGAACCGGGCAAGGCCCAGCTCATAGCTCACTTCCATGTACCCCACATAGAACGGAAGCGGCGCATCCTGCTGCACCGCAAGGAATATTTCCCTGTCGCCAAGATGCACGCTGTGCGTCACCTTGTGCCCGTCCACGATGTATTCTTCCTGTTCCATTTTCCTTTACCTCTCAAAAAAGGAAAAGCGGCCGGGATTGCCCAGCCGCTCGTCCTTTGGTTTTATTTTCGGGTCGCAGGGCAGCGAGTACAGCCGCCCGTCCCTTTCTTCAAATTTTTCCGGAAAGTGCAGACGCCGCGAATACCGCTGCGCCTGCTCCCGCGTCAGCCCCACAAACCGGCCCCTTCTGCTGCCGCACACGATGAACCGCCCCTGTACAAGGCCGATGCTGCCCAGCGTCCGGTTGTACGGCTTTTCTGCATCCCCTCCGTACACCGCGGCGATCACCGTATTGTCAAAGGGGAACGCTGCGGTATACTGTTCCGACTCCAAAACCGCCGTAAGGGATGCGGGTGTATTCTCTATGTCCGCCTCATAGGGCGAATACCCCGGCTCTACGATCAAAACTTTCAAATTCGCTTCACACCTCGTTTCAGACCAATAGAAAAAGGGCCTTTCGGCCCTTTTGATGAATGAAATACATTCCTACAGGATAATGCACTTCAGCTGTTTTTTCTTCTTTTGCATTCTTTTAGATATTCATATGCAACATATGCAGGACCGTTGTGCCAGAGCTTCGTTTCGTCATCGAAAAGCATTTTCGCTGTGTTTGAATTCATAAAGCTTTTCAGCACTTCTGTTTCGGGCTTCTTTTCCTGTTGCGCAATTTGACTTACGGCCATTACCGCAGTAAGCTCCATCGCTGCTTCTACCGCCGATGGAGCCTCTTTCTTTATCTGCATACTACTTTTTCGCTCCCCTCAAAAGAAATGCAGGCCAACGCGGCAGATGTCCGCAGACAGATTTGATTTTCCAGATTTTCCGGCATGAGCATCGACACACATTGTTCGTCCGCACGCATTGAGCCGACTTCTCCAAACAACCCTGCCAAATATGCTGTAATCGTCGGGTTTGTTCTGTCATTGGCCACCTTTCCAGCCAAAATGTCGTAATCCTGCCACTCAGCCGCCCAGTCAACAGATAACGTGGGACGGCGGTGTGAAGCAACGCAATGCAGCCAGGCCGCATCCGCATTTGGGAATTCATGAATTTTAATATTGATATCTGCCTGAAATATATACTTGGACACAAAACCCCATTTTGTATTCGGCTGCACATCTCCCCGGCCTGCTGCTTTTGCAACAGAACTGCGGACAAACGATACCGCCTGCTCCTGTGATGTCGTTAAATAGAAGCCACGCCCAAAATCTTTATATGGATAACACCTCTCCAGCTCTGGTTTTTCAACTGCCACATAGCTCCCATGATAAAGTGTTATTCCGGAATGTAAGATCATTTCAAATCCACACCTTTTCTTTTCAGCATCTCTGCAATTTCCTGCAGCACCGCTTCGTCGCCCTCCAAATGAAACAGCTCGTATCCATCCTCTATATATTCATACACACCGTATTTTACAAAAATCGATTGTATTTCATCATCTGAATGGCTCCAGTGGCTTGCAGCCAAACGCAGGAGCCGCGTTTGCATATACAAAATTTCTTCCTTCCGCGTCATCACCGTCACCATTCTTTCATGCAACATTCTGGGAAACACCTATATTATACCATGATGCAGCAATAACCAAAAGAGAAATTATCGCACCTGCTCTCCACGCTGGCGTGCCCAGCTTGCCAGAAGTTTTACGATAACCTTCTTTTTCTGTGCGGGCGTATAGCTTTTCGGAAAGAATTGCTCGATCTCCTTTGCCGGAAGAGTTACTTTTCCTGTATCTCTGGTCTGCGCCTTTTCCTCCCGCATGATCGCAGCAATGTCCTGTTCAGACAATCGCCCCTCCTGGCTGGCACGTTTGAGCCGCTGGGCCTGTGAAAGTGACGGTGTTACTTCCTCCGCCTGTAAAATGTCATAAAGCACGGCTTGTTCCTCCGGTCTTAAAAATGCAAGCTCATAGGCGGGATTGAATTTTATTTCGTTGCCGTCCACCATTTCAAGCAGTTCGGGAATAAGTTCATTTAAACGGATATATCGTTGGATTTGCGATTTGCTTTCGCCTGCATCTTCTGCAACTTTTTCGACTGAAAAATTCTGCCCAACTTGGGCAGAATTTTCTTTGCTTGGTCTTCCGGCTTTCCGTTTGATAGCATCCAACTTCATCTTATACGCCCTCGCCTTCTCGCTGGGCAGCACATTTTCACGCTGTACATTGCTGTCTACCATCAGAATAACGGCGGTATCATCATCCATGTCCCGGACAATGACGGGCATTTCCCGGATTCCCGCTTTCATACTGGCAAACTTGCGGCGGTGTCCCGCTACGATCTCATAGCCCCCCGCTGCGCGCGGGCGCACAAGGCCCGGTATCAATACGCCGTGCTGCGTGATGCTCTCCGCCAGCTTCTCCATTTCTTCATCATCCCGTACCTGAAACGGGTGCCCCGGAAAATCGTGCAGCTCCGAGACTGGCAGCATCATAACGCGCTCCTGCGTCTGTGCCTCCAGCGCCCGTTCCTCGCTGGTGCTGAACAGGTCAGCGAGTGGGGGCAAACCCGCCCCGCCCAAGCTCTTTCTTGCGGCCAAGCGTCAGCACCTCCCTTGCAAGCTGTTCGTAGGCCAGCGTTGCCTTGCCCCTGGGGTCGTAGTCAAAAATGCTTTTTCCAAAGGATGGGCTTTCCGCAGCCCGGACACACATGGGAATCTCTGTCTTAAAAATATGCACATTCGCTCCGTATGCGTCGCGCAGCATAGCACTCACATCACGGGAAAGATTCGTGCGGTTGTCTACCAAAGTCAAAACGATGCCCTCTATTTTCAGACGCGGGTTTTGCCGCCGCTGCACCTTGTCGATGGTGCGTATGAGCTGAAGCAGGCCGCGCATAGAAAAGTATTGCGCCTGTACCGGGATCAGCACGCTGTCGGCTGCCGATAACGCATTGACAGGCATCATGCCCAGCGACGGCGGGCAGTCGATCAACACATAGTCATACTTTCCACGAACATCATCCAGAAAGGTTTTCAGAATGCGTTCCCGGCTCATCGCGTTCACGAGTTCCACTTCTACGCTGGACAGGTCGATGCTGGAGGGAACGAAATCAAGCCCTTCCGGATGGCTCTGTATGTATCCACCTGTTTTATATGGTAGATCATTGATGATGCAGTGCATCGCCGTGGACAAAGTATTTTGTAATTCGTCCGGATTTTCCACGCCGAGATATTTTGTGGCGTCCGCCTGTGAATCCGCGTCGATCAGCAGCACGCGCTTGCCCTGCCGGGCCAGCGCCACGCTGAGGGATACCGCTGTTGTTGTTTTTCCCACGCCGCCCTTTTGGTTTGAAATTGCAATGGTTTTCATTTCCGTTCCTCCCAGTCTCTTTCATTTCTTGCACCCACAACGATGCAGGCATATCCTATGAAGGCCATAAACAGGCCGGCTGCAACCAGCAGCCAATTCAAAACGTTCACCGCTCTGCCCCCCTTTCCCGTGCCAGCTCCTTTTGCAGAAGCTCGTTACAGTCCTTCGCGCCATGCGGGATACAGCTTTCCACCCAATATCCCCGCGCAGCATATTCTTCCTCCAACCGGGCGGCATGTTCCCGTCCCGCTTTATCGTTGTCCGTACATATCCTCAGATGTGTCACGCCGGGATGCGATTTCAAAAAGGTCTCAATGGGCAGCATCGAAAGGCCATCCAGAGAAAGATAGTGCTGCTCCCGCCAGGCTTCTCCTCGCCGGATGCGTAAAGACGCATCTGACATTGCGTCGATTGGGGATTCATACAGCGCAATCGTACTTGCCCCTTCTTTTTCTGCCGGAATGCAGAACGGATGGCGTTTGTCGCTGCCTGTTACATTTCCGCGAAAAAATCCCTGTGTTCCCCGCAGCCCAGCATGGGCCGGATTTCCCGATTCGTCAAAGCCCACAAAAACACAGTTCGTGTATTCCCGTTCTGCTGTCTTGCGGTTTGTGCCATAAACTCGGCCTGTATGAAAGCAGAATGCAAGAACTTCATCGCAGACGCCGCGCCCCGCCAAGTACTGATATGCTTTGAAATTATCACCGCGCGGCGGTAGTGCAAACCCGCTGTTCTTTTCCTTGATTACAGGCGGAGAGGAAAGAAAAGGCGCATCCGCACAGACGATCTGCACCGCACGGACAAAATCGTACCCCTCTACTTTCATGAGGTACTGCACCGCCGTTGTTCCTCCTACGCCCTTGCTGTGCCAATTCCATTTTCCATTGCTGCTCACCTTCAAGCTGTCATGGCCGCAGTGCGCATACTCTGTACGCCCTACACGTTTGAACTGCTCAGGCTGATGACGCAACAGGAAAGCCAGCGTGTTCACCGCCTTGGCCGCTCTGATTTGTTCTTCCGTTACATATGGCTTCACTCGTTCCATCTCCTTCTTTTAATTTCTGTGTATATACAAAAAGTGCAGTCCAAAACTTGAACTGCACTTGATTTTTCTGTATTCTCTTTTCCGCCTGTATCTTTTTACGGGCTTGTTTCGGGGTGGGTTCGGGAGGGGAATATTTTAAAAACATTCTCATGAGACCATATACTTCCCCCATTTTTGAACTATCAAAATTTGTCAACCGAAAGTGGTAAATGCGTCTGTTATTTTGCTTCAAAATACGTTATAATGGTTAAAATTGAATCATGCCTTTAGGTTGTTGGACGCTGCTATGGATTTGACAGACCAACGTGGAAAAAGCGCGGCACAATGCGCTTTTATACGCACTTTGAAAGGGTTATAACGACGTATTTTAACCTTGTTTGCCCTTTCAAAAGTACGACTCAAAATCCGTTGGTGGCAACACCGTGTGGGTTCAAGTCCCACCACCGGCACCAGTCGAAAGCCTCGACGCGTAAGTCGCGTTCGAGGCTTTTCTTTTTACTATGATTTAGTGTTCGCGCTCAAGCGGGCATCTATTTTGCCAACGCTTCCCAGATGAACATTCCGCAAACACCTACTTTTTCAAAGGCGTCTTTGCCGTAAGGGTGTGGCTGTGATGTCAAAACAGAACCTGATGAGCAAGGTGCTTTGTACCTTGCTCATCGAAGCTTTTATATTGCAGTTTGCCGTGTGTTTTTGTCCACAGTGGACAAGTGTGGCGCTGTATATTAATTTTTTACAATTAATGACTTTAATGCTTGACAAAACATAAATGCATTGATATCATAATAATGCACACTGGATAGTGAGCGGAAGTTATAACATGCACCTGGATAGGTTCTGGAAATATAAAGCTTATCTTTATAGTATTTTCACGGACCAACTACTGTTGGTCCGTTTTTGTTTCCAGAGCCTCCACAAAGTGAAAGGAGACAAACATGTTAAAAAAAGACAAAAGCGTAATTATTAAATTCGACTTCTCAGTAGAACAGACAGTAGGCCAAATTACTAAGGTTACAGGCTTTATGAAGGCTAAGTATTTGATTCCTATCATTGATATTCTGGATTTAAAAGCAAATCCTCGTTCTTCTAAAACGGGTCCGGTGACTACCGCAATTCAAGAATCTATCGAAAGTGACTGCAACCTGTTTCCGTTTAAGACCAAAGGAATTTTGCTTGCGTCTTCCCAGTATGAACGGCTTGAGCGCAGTAGGATAAAGATAATGCCTGATAATTTTGAGATTGAAGGAATTTTAGATGGTGGCCATAACACGCTTGCAATTGGCCTCTATATCTTGAAACAGTCTATGCTTTACGCTGGGAAACCTTTTCCCAAGGGAGAGAAAACATGGGATCGCTTTAAGGAACTTTGGCATGAAAATAGAAGTGTTATTGATATATATTTAGACGAATTAAGGAAAGACTCTTCAATTGGAAATTTGAGCTTTTATGTGCCTGTTGAGTTGCTTGTCCCTCGCGATGCAGGAGACTTTGCTTGTGTAGAAGCATTTAAGAATGACTTGTTGGAAATTTGTGAAGCGAGAAATAATAATGTTGAGCTCAACATTTCTGCGAAAGCTAACCAGAAAGGATTTTTTGACGGACTCAAGTCACTCATGGAAAAACGAAATCCTGCTCTGTGCAGCAGAATTGAATGGAAAACGAACGATGGTGGCGACATTAAAGCGCAAGATCTTATTGCGCTTGCTTGGATTCCTCTTGCTCTTATTACTCAGGTTAAAGATGAAACTGGAAAAATTATTGAACCAATTGCAGCGAATAAAATCTACAGCGCAAAAGGGAGTTGCCTCAAACAGTTTGAGAAATTGATGGCGTCTCCTGATGTTACCATCAAAACAAGTGCTGACTATAAGCGAGAATTAAAAAACACGGAAGTTAATTCGGCATTCCAAATTGCGGTAGAATTGCCTGAACTCTATGACTATATTTATGAAAACTTCCCTGCTTTGTACAATTCAGCAGATGGAAAATACGGTCGTATTACTGCCGTAAAAAAATTAAATGAAACGCGCAAGGAAAAGAAAACACCGTTCTCCGGCAATGATATTGATATATTGAGTCCTGAAGGGTACATTATGCCGTTAGTGTATGGTATGCAAGCTCTTATGGTTAATAAGACAGTAAATGGACATAACGAAATTGCTTGGGTGCAACCGCCTATGACTTTCTTGCAAAATAATCTCGGCAAGATCGTTAAATACTATTCAGGTATTATTAACATATGCGACTATGATCCTCAGAAAGTTGGAAAAAATGCGCAGAGCTATGAACAGGCACTTGCTGGATTTAAGATGGCTATTGCTGGTATTCTATGATATGATAAGTTTCGTTGCTATCCTACTATAGTCAGGTTCAGTGTTCGCATTGAGGGTATCTTTTTTGTCAACGCTTCCCACGTCGGAATGGACTATGCTCCCCTCAAAAAGCCCAGCCAGCCGGCTGGGCTTTTCTCATACCGCTCCGTCATTCCTCCTTTTCCCCACAAAGCTTTGCTGCGCAAACCTTCGCAGGGGCCCCGCCCTACGGGCTGAGGAGAAAAGCGGGTATCCATTTTATCACGCCAACTCAGCCTCTGAAACCGCTTGGGAAAGCCCTTCCCGGGCGGTTTTGTTTTTGCAATAACACACTTTTGCCCGGATGCGGGACAAGGGTGAATAATCGGCACACAGGGCAGCACACAAGTACCATCGTAAATCGGCATAATGCCCAATTGTAACCCCCGCTCTGATGGGGTATAATAGCAGCACAGGAAGGTGGAGCGGATGAACAACGAAGAATTGATTTTGCAGATGTTGGGCAAAATTTCGGACAAGTTAGAGGAACACGATAAGCACTTTGAATCTATTGACAATCGGTTTGAATCTATTGACAATCGATTTGAGTCTATTGACAATCGGTTGGAGTCTATTGACAATCGGTTTGAATCCTTGGAAACGGACGTGCGCCATACCCGCATGTTGATTGAAAAGCAAGAGCACAACGTGCAGCTTATCGCGGAACAGTACGGCGATATTTCCGCAAAGCTGGAGCGCGTGCGTGAGATCGACGAGCTACGCGACCGAGTACGGACACTGGAAACGGTCGTGCGTAATCATACGGTATCCATCAAGGAACTGCGCAAGGCAGAATAAAAGCACAAAGCGGACAGCGTAAAAGCTGCCCGCTCTTTTTATGCCGTTTTCCCTCCTGCAGCATCCTGTTTTTGCGTGCGGTATGTCCATACGGGAAAAGCATCAGGGGCACAGCGTCAGCTGTTTCAAACCTGGTTTCCTGATAGGCTTAAACGGGCAAGTCGGGCATTTCACCGAGCGGATGAAACAGGACAGTGCCGCACACATGGAGGGCGGATGTAAAAGAACACCCGCCGCAGTCGGCCACCCGTCCTCCGCCGGATGATGGACAAAATCCACATCCGCACCGTCCCGGCGGGGAACATCAAGCCGGGCAAAGAAACGTCCACAGAAAAAACAGATGGCGCCGTTGCCACCGTTATGGCCCTTAATCGGCTCATCCGACATGGCAACGACACCGGCGAGTCGGTCTATGACAGCGGAGGGCCGCTGTTTATCTGATTTTCAGGGGTTAATCATCCTCCTCTCCGTAACCATAGACTGTGTTTTTACATCCGCAATGCGGACAAATGATGCAGGCATCGGGGGTGCCTTCATCCTTCCGCGGGGTTATTTTAAATGAAAAAGGGGCTCACCACCCCTTTTGGCGGCATTCGCCGCGCGGCTTGCACTTTGCTGCGCAAAGATGCATGGCTTTGCCGCCGCCCGCTTTTTCCCCGGACGCTTCTTTTGCTTCTTTGCCTTTTTCGACAGTCTGAAGCCCAGCCGGCCGGCTGGGCTTTTCTCATACCGCTCCGTCATTCCTCCTTTTCCCCACAAAGCTTTGCTGCGCAAACCTTCGCGGGGCCCCGCCCTACGGGCTGATGCGGAAAGCGGGTATTCATTTTATCACGCCAACTCAAGATAAATTGACAAACCGCCGGCAAGTCATAGGAAATATCGATCCGCTGTCCCCTGTACCCGCACTGCTGCGGCTGTCCGCGCGGCGCCGCAGCGGGTGACAAAATCCGGAACACGTAGTATAATAGAAGAAAATTTTGGTAATTTTTGTCCTTAAATGTATAAGACTGTCGAATGTAGTCCCCCGGAGCGGCGCCTGCGTTCCGCATGCCCGCGGCGCGCTCTCACTCTTGGAGCATGGTGGTTATGATCAAGCAACATTTAAAGCAAAACGTATACGAAGCCTTTCTGGAACGGCTGAAATTCATTTTTGAGGAGTTCGACAATATCTATATCTCCTTCTCCGGCGGGAAGGACAGCGGCCTGCTGCTGAATCTGGTGCTGGATTACCGGGACCGCTGCTTCCCCCAAAAGGCGCTGGGCGTTTTTCATCAGGATTTCGAAGCGCAGTACACTGTGACGACGGAATATGTGGAACGCACCTTCGAGCGCATCAAGGGCCGTGTGGAGCCTTATTGGGTCTGCCTGCCCATGGCCACGCGCACCGCGCTCAGCAGCTACGAAATGTACTGGTACCCCTGGGACGACACCCGCCGGGACGCCTGGGTGCGGGAAATGCCGCAAAAGGAATACGTCGTCAACCTGGAAAACAACCCCATATCGACCTACCGCTACCGCATGCATCAGGAGGACCTTGCCAAGCAGTTCGGCAGATGGTACCGCATTTCACACGGCGGCCGGAAAACCGTCTGTCTGCTGGGCATCCGGGCGGACGAATCCCTGCAGCGGTACAGCGGCTTTTTAAACAAGAAATTCGGCTACAAGGGCGAATGCTGGATCAGCAAGCAGTTCAAGGACGTCTGGTGCGCGTCGCCCCTGTACGACTGGTCCACCAGCGATATATGGCACGCCAATTACCGGTTCGGCTACGATTACAACCGCTTGTACGACCTGTACTACATGGCCGGCCTCAAGCCCTCGCAGATGCGCGTGGCCTCGCCGTTCAATGACTATTCCAAGGATTCGCTCAACCTGTACCGCGTCATCGACCCCGAGGTCTGGACAAAGCTGGTGGGGCGCGTGCAGGGCGCGAATTTTGCCGCGATCTACGGCCATACCAAGGCGATGGGCTACCGGAACATCACGCTTCCCGAGGGGCACACATGGAAATCCTACACCCAGTTCCTGCTGGACACACTGCCCGCCCGCCTGCGCAACAATTACGTCAAAAAATTCAGAACATCCATCCAGTTCTGGCACGAAACGGGCGGCGGGCTGGACGAAGCCGTCATCCGTGAGCTGGAGGCCCACGGCTACCCCATCCTGCGGAACGGCGTCTCCAATTATACCCGCGACAAAAAGTCCCGCATCATTTTCACAGGCCCCATCCCCGACGATACGGACGACATCAAATCGTCAAAGGACATTCCCAGCTGGAAGCGGATGTGCTACTGCATTTTGAAAAACGACCACAACTGCCGCTTCATGGGCTTTGGCCTGACGCGCCAGCAGCAGCGGCGCATTGATATCATCCGCAAGAAATACAAAAGCGTGGAGGCGATGGAAAATGGCGTATAAAAGCCCGGTCTACCATGTCATTCCCGTACCCATCGAAAAGGTGCGGCCGAACACATACAACCCCAACGCCGTGGCCCCGCCCGAAATGCGCCTGCTGTACGAAAGCATCAGGGCGGACGGCTACACCATGCCCATCGTGTGCTATTACGCCAAAAGCCAGGACATTTATGTGATCGTGGACGGGTTCCACCGTTACCGGGTGATGCTGGAGCATCCCGACATCTACGAGCGCGAAGGCGGCGTGCTGCCGGTTTCGGTCATCGACAAGCCGCTGGACCAGCGGATGGCCAGCACCATCCGCCACAACCGGGCAAGGGGCAGCCACGACGTGGACCTGATGAGCAACATCGTCAAGGAGCTTCACGAGCTGGGCCGTTCCGACGCATGGATCGCAAAGCATCTCGGCATGGACAAAGACGAGATCCTTCGCCTCAAGCAGATCACCGGGCTGACGGCGCTTTTCAAGGATGTAAAGTTCGGGCAGGCATGGCAGCCCATGGACGAGGAAGACGGGGATGAAAGCGAAAACGGTGACGACGCGCTGCTGGGCTGAGGCCTCCCCCTCTGCCCCGGCGCCCGCCGTGGCCCCAACGGCAAAACCCCGGCGCTTGTCGCCGTTCGGCTCCATTTCGCTGCGCGAAACCGCGCTGGCCGGTCATCGGCCCCACCTTTTGGGTTTGCCGCGCAAAATCGCGCGCGGCATTTCGCTGCGCGAAACCGCGCTGGCCGGTCATCGGCCCCACCGGGGCCGATGTTTTGCCGTTCCCGTCACGGCTGCGCCGCGCCGGGGCCCCAACGGCAAAACCCCGGCGCCCTTTGCCTGCTTTCTTAACACTAAGAAAGTAACGCCATCGGCAGATTTCGGAATCAGCCCCCGCTTTCGCGGGGGCCTTCCTTTTTTCCCACAAGCGGCGTTTTACAGCAGTGCGCCGCGCCTTTTTGCGCCGTCCGGCACAGCCTCCTCGCACTCGAGGCTGGCGTTTTCGCTGCACAGGTCGAACACAAGGCCGCCGCCCTCCCAAAAGCGGAACCGTGCCCGGGCGCGGTTGCACTCACGGATGGTCCGCGTCATGCCGTCTGTTCGGGGCGCGCGCAGCGGATGTGCCTCCCGCGCCGCGAAGGACGCTTCCAGCAGATACCTGCCCTGCCGCAGCACAAGCCTGCGGAACGACGCCTCCACGATGCGCACGCCCCGGTAGGTGGCCAGCCGGTATTCACGGCCGCGGTACACAACGGCACAGATGCACCCTGTAAAGGAGCGTCCGCAGAACGGGATATGCGCGACAGAGGCCATCACGCTGCACGGCTGCGCAAAATCGTTGCACTGTACCCACAGGTAGTCCCGTGGAAAGGCGCTGCCCCGGTCGCCCTCAATGTATCCGGTCCCGCCCGTCAGGTCGATGAATCGGCCGTCCACCGTGAACCCGCCCGCCAGCGTGTGCGCCATGCTGTATACGCTGTGGCTGCACTGCATCGGCAGAAAGCGGAACGGCCCCATGATGTCCGTCCTGAGCGGCGACAGCGGGCCGTAGCGCACCGCGCCCTGCACGCCGGGCAGCTCGGCCGCCACGCCCTCCTCCCCAAAGCAGAAGCCCTGCGCCCCGTCGTACTGCCGGACGGTCCCGTTGGTGATCACCTGGACGAACCGGGTTTCCCCCGCGCGCCCGGCAATGAAACAGATGCTCTCGCCGTTTTTCTGGTGCTTGAGATACACGCCTTCAAAAAGATCCTTCATAGAAACCTCCTTCGGAATATCCGGCGCTTGTCGCCGTTCGGCTCCATTTCGCTACGCGAAACCGCTCGGTCGGTCGTTGCCTCCGCCGGGGCGGGAACAGGAAGCCGCGTGTGGGAAAAGAGGAAGGCCCCCCGCTGTCGCGGGGACGATTACGAGTCTCCGACGGCCTACTTTCTTAGCATTAAGAAAGTAGGCAAAGAACGTTAGGGGGCGTTCCGCTACGCTAAAAAAATTGAATTTCAAATTCCATAACAAATTCAATTTTTTCTTCACGCTTCGCTCCGAGGCCCCCTAAGACCCCCAACGGCAAAAGGGGACTGATTTTTCGGAATCTTTCTTAACAGTAAGAATGACATGCGAAAGATTCTTATCGAAAAATCTGGAGTTTGATTTACCCGCATCCTTCGGATGCGAGAGAGTCACAGAAAAATACTCCGTTCCCGTTCTTCCTCTTCCGCCGGCAGAGAGTGAGCAAAGGAAATTTTATTTTCAATAGAGAGTATAGTTCGTATTCGGTCGGCTTTTTTAGCCGAACGGAACGCCTCCGGCCTTTGCTCCCATTCAGCCGCATTTCGCCTGCGGCGAAAACGGCCGGGGCGCAGAACGCGCCCCGGCCGGTATGGTTGTGTTTCGGATGAGGTTTACGGCTTGCTGCGCTCCGGGCGGGCCAGCCGTTCAAAGGCGCTTTCCTCCTGCTCGGGCGCGGGGACCTGGGCGGAAGCCGCCAGCGCCTTCAGGTAGGCGATGTTTTCCCGCAGCTTGTCGGGCGTGGCCTCGTCGTTGGAGAAATCCTCGATCGAGAACGTGCCGTCATAGCCCGCCTTGCGCGCCACTGCGAACAGCTTTTTCAGGTCCGCCATGCCTTTTTTCAGCGGCGTCCAGACGCGCTTCCATTTGCAGGCGCCCAGCTCGTCCTCGCCGTCCGGCGCCAGGATGCCGTTTTTGATGTGGATGTGGGCGATGTAATCCCCCAAAAGCTCGAAGCTCTTCTGGTAGTCCTCAAAGCCCTCGTTCACCATATTGCCGGGGTCGAAGATCAGGCCGATGCGGGCGGGGTCGAAGCCCTCCAGCGCGCGGTAAGCGGCGCTGGGGCTGGAGATGAGGGTGTCCATGTGAAGCTCCAGCACGGCCTTGACGCCCGTTTCGGCGGCCAGCGCGTCGATGGCCTTCAGGTCCTCGCGCATGCGGGCGAACAGCACGGGATAGGGGGCGTCCGCCTTGGCCGGGTTGTAGGGCACGAGGCCCACCCGCACCTGACGGCAGCCGATGCTGCGGGCGGCGTGGAACACGCGCGTCAGGGGCTCCAGCTCATTGGTGGCAAGGTAGGTCGTCAGGCCGAAGATCTCCAGCCCGGCCTCGTCGCACAGGGCCTTGGCCTTTGCCGCCTCGGCCTCGATGCTGCGCAGCTCCAGCGTGCTTTTGTTGCAGGCCCAGTAGCGCAGGGCAAAGGGGACGTTTTCAGGCTCTTTCTCAGGCATTTCGGCCACGCGCCACTCCACGCCGTCGTAGCCCAGCTCCTTCAGCAGGCGGACGGACTCCTCGATGCCGTATTCAGGCATGCTCACGGAAAAAACGCCGAATTTCATAAGTACACTCCTTTTTCAGATGATGCGGCCCGCGGTTTTGCGGACAGGCTTTTACACTTCAAGTATACACGCTTGCGTGCCGGAGGAAAAACGCATTTCTTGCGCAGTTGAGATTGCGAAACGTGGCGTGTGTGCGCACAGGCAAAAACTTTGCGTATTTTTGGCGCAAAGGCTTGACAAGGGAGCTTGTTTTTTGTATTATATTTAAGCGCCCTGCTTGCAGGGGGCACGTTATGTGAAACGGCATAGGGGTATAGCTCAGTTGGTAGAGCAGCGGTCTCCAAAACCGCGTGCCGAGGGTTCAAATCCTTCTGCCCCTGCCAGATGGCCCGGTAGTTCAGTTGGTTAGAACGCTAGCCTGTCACGCTAGAGGTCGTGAGTTCGAGCCTCATCCGGGTCGCCATTTGCTGTTATAGCTCAGTCGGCAGAGCACATCCTTGGTAAGGATGAGGTCGTGCGTTCGAATCGCATTAACAGCTCCAGAAGAAAACCCTGAAATTTGGCTTTAAACCGCCATTTTTCAGGGTTTTTTGTTGTTTTTAAACGCGCGAAAGCCATGGACAAATGCTGCGCGTTTTTGCTGTTCAGAGTGGTTAAAAGCTCATAAACTACCACATAAACCGCTGCTTTGTGGCTTTACCGCCCAATGCACCGGCGGCGCTGTTTTATACAAACGCCTGCGCGCCGAAGCGCAAGGCGTTTTTTATTGAGTAAGGAAACCACCGGCTCTTGCCGGTGGAGGAACCCCGTAAAAAGCTTTAGGGCAACACCGTACAATTCTAAGTGACGAATCGCGCCGGCAGATTTTTTGGCAGGTTAAACAAAAAGCGCAGCGAATACTT
>ERZ781275.595-NODE-595-length-38958-cov-4.711076_pt1 | contig 38958 bp, 33 predicted proteins | sample MGYA00375853_ERZ781275 | MGnify/ENA primary metagenome ERZ781275 (study PRJEB29790, sample SAMN03653691) | human gut metagenome | host: Homo sapiens | place: USA: Dallas, Texas | collected 2012-07-23 | study: EMG produced TPA metagenomics assembly of the Gut...
TGATAGGAATAAAAAATAGCATCAACCAAATTTCCTTAGGTTGATGCCATTGGCCGGTAATTACAGGCGTTTGTAAAGTTGGCACGGGAATTGCTGGAAGAAAGGTGTAACGGAAGGACGTCAGGTACAGAGCACGTCGCTTCCATGCGAAGGAGGAAATGAAATGAGTATTGTATTGGGCAGAGTTGATTACCGCCTGCTTCATGGTATTGTAGCAACCATGTGGGCACCGCAGTCCGGTGCTCAGCGGGTTATGGTGATTGATGACCGCACGGCGAACGATCCGATTATCAAGGAAAGCATGCGTCTGGGAAAGCCTGCCGGTATGGCATGCTCCATCATCACGGAGGAAACTGCCATGAAGAATTTCAAGGCAGGGAAGTATGATGATCACAAGGTGTTTGTGGTATGCGAAGACCCGGGGGTGTTTTTGAGACTACAGGAGGAGGCCGGACAAAAAATTCCAAGAATCGTAATCGGAATTACCAGAGATCGCGATACCGGAACAAAGGTCAGCTCAAGAGCTTCTGTAAAGGATGAAGAAAAGCCTGTTTACAGAAAGCTGATGGAAAACGGATGTGAAGTGGATGTGCAGTTCACAACAACGGATAAAGCTGTGAAGCTGTCGCACGCAATGGAATTGTAGGAGGAGAAAAAGGATGGAATTATCAATACTACAGATTGTCTTTATCACACTGATTGCGTATCTGAAAATGACAGATACCGTAACAACACAGCTGTTTGCATTCAATACAATTATCTGCGGATGGCTCACCGGTCTGGTTGTGCAAGATCCCATAACGGGTCTGAGCATCGGAGCGACCATGCAGCTGATGTCTATGGGCGTTGTGGCAGTAGGAGGATCCTCGATGCCGGATTATCCGATTGCGGCCATCATTGCGACAACGATAGCGGTCACTACAGGAAAAGGGATGGAGGCAGGTCTTGCCATCGGTCTTCCGGTGGCTATGCTTGGCGTTAACTTTGACGTTATATACAAAATTTTCAACGGCTTCCTGATGAGAAAGGAAACCTCACTGATTGAAGAAGGAAAGTTTCAGTCTGCTTTGAATATGATTAAAATCTCACCGATCTTCTATGGTTTATGCTCTGCTGTTCCGGTTCTGGTTTGTATTGTCGCAGGACCTACCGTTGTCAATGCAATCCTGGATTTCATGCCTGCCTGGTTTACTACCGGCTTGACAATCGCAGGTGGCGTCCTTCCCGGTGTCGGTATGGCCATGCTGCTGATGTATATGCCGCTGGGCAAATACTGGTCCTTCCTGCTTGTCGGCATTGTGCTGGCAGCTTATCTGAAGGTCCCGGTACTTGGTATTGCGGCCATCGGACTTGCAGGAGCATATGAAATTTACAAAAATCAGATGAAGGCAGGAACTGCAGCTGCAGGTGCTGTCACAGGAGGTTTGGAAGATGAGTAAGGAAAAGGTTTTAACGAAAAAGGATTTGCGTAGGGCAGCATGGCGATGGCTGATTGGTATATCCACATTCAATTATGAAACACAGCTGGCACCTTCCACATTGTTCTCCGTATATCCATGTCTGAGAAAAATGTATCCGGATGATGAGGATTTGAAAAAATCCTGTCTGAACTATATGCGTTACTATAATACCATGCCTTGGATATCGCCGTTTGTAATCGGTGCTGCGCTGGGGATCGAGGATGAAGGCGGTATTTCCTCACTGGATGCAGTCAATGACTTTAAGGTTGGTTTGATGGGACCGCTGGCAGGTATCGGTGATACGATTGGCTGGGCGATGATTCCTACAATCTTCGGCTCCATTGCGGCAAGCATGGGGATGGAGGGCAATCCGCTGGGAATCTTCCTGTGGGCTGCATTCACCTTTGTATTTCTGGTGGTTCGTATTCTGCAGTATGAATGGGGATACGGTATGGGTGTTAATGTCATCACCAAATTTGGTAAACAGATAACGGTCTTTACAGAAGCCTGCTCCGTGCTTGGTCTGACTGTGGTTGGCTCTCTGGTTGCGACCGTCGTGAAGCTGAGCACCGGCATTCAGTTTAAAAACGGGGACGTTGTTATGAAGGTGCAGGATTTGATTGACGGTGTTATGCCTGCTCTTCTTCCGGTAGCTGCTGTTGGAATTATATATTACTTCATGAAGGTGAAGAAGGTGAAGATGACCTGGATGATTCTGTTCATCATTGTGGCATCCATGCTTGGTGCGGCAACCGGAATCTTCACGGCATAGAAAGAAGGGAATCAACATTGAGAGCTGCGACCTGCGTCGCTGATATAACACCAAAATGTGCCGTTCATTTATGCGGCTATGTAGGAGAAGCCAGAAAGCATACGGCTAAGGGGGTTCATGACAGCCCCCTGGCTGTTTCACTGCTGCTGGAAATCGATACGGTTACTCTTCTCTTTATCAGTATAGATGTCGTAACATTGGGTGGAGAAAAAGCGGCTGCTATAAAAAAACAAATCAAAGAAGTGTTACCCATAGACAGGGATCATATCATCATCCACGCAGTTCACACACATTCTGCGGCAAATGGTCTGGGGGATGAGGCGATCTTCGATACACCGGATAATCCGGAGTATTTCGCCTATGTTTCAAAACAGATTACAGAGAGTGTAAAGACCCTTCCTGCACAGCTGCAGGAGGTTACAGCATGGATTGATACCTGTAAAATTCATGGATATTACAGTAAACGGACAGATAAAACGCTTCCGTTTGAGGATAATGGGACAATCATCAAATTCATGCACAATGACAGTGTTGTCGCAGCCATGTGCAATTTCAACTGTCATGCAACTGTACTGGGAATGGATAATATGCTGTTAAGTGCAGATCTGATTGGAAAAGTGCGCTCGCTTATGAAAGATCATCTGGGCGTCATTCCCTATACATTTACCGGAGCAAGCGGCGATATCAGCAATCGCCAGTATCGGCAGGGGAATGATTTTCAGGAGCTGGAGCGGGTCGGCACAGGCATTGCGCATATCCTGAAGCAGATGGATTCCTATGAGGAGCTGCATCTGAGCAAGGTGAAAACAACGGTATATGACCATCCCGTACACTACGATAATACCGTATTCTATGCGGACTATCGTAAGGGAATCGCACAGGCGGAGGCTGTTCTTTCCCGTAAGGATGCCACGGCAGATGAGCGCAAGCTGGCAGCATCGGAAATCCTGCTGCTGAAGATGAAGCTGCAGACAGCACAGATTGATTTTCACGTACGCGGTATTCTTCTTCATATGAATGAGCTTACCATCGTCACGTTTCCCGGAGAGCTTGCCTCTGCCTTCGGTTTACAGCTGCGAGCGGCATGCAAAACCAAGCATTTTCTTCTAATTGGCTATGCCAATGATTATCAGGGGTATTTCATGGAAGCACAGGAGTATGGAAAGACTTACGAAACAAAAGCAAGCAATACACCGGTTGGTGAAAGTGAACGTATCGCTTGCGAGATAGGAGATTTATTATGAGACGATTTATTTTTGCATCACACCATTATCTGGCATACGGATTGAAGGACACGGTGGATTTTCTAACAAGTAAAGCGCGTACGATTCATGATATCAATGCCTATGTGGAGGATAAGGAGCAGGAGCTGGAAATCAGAGTTAAACAGCTGTTTGATACCTTTGATCCTCAGGATGAGGTTATCGTCCTGACCGATTTGTTAGGCGGTAGTGTCTATCAGAAGTTTTATCCCTATATCAGTGAACATGTGCATGTTCTATGCGGGATGAATCTGCCGATGGCAATGAGCATGGTGCTTGCGGGTGAGGACGTACCGTTTACCGAGAAGCGTATTGCGGAAATTGTTGAGGAGTGCAAAAACCAAATCGTTTATGTGAATACATTACATTCAGCTTCCGCCATGGACTGCGATGATGAATAATATCTGACGGCTCTGAGGTTCTGCTTCAGAGCCATTGTTTTATAGCATGCAGTGATAAAGCAGAATACGTGTCGTTATGAATGATATGTATATTGGCAAATGCAGCTTGCGCTACAAGTGGCTGCGAATGCATCTGGCCTTCTGAAGAAAATCACGATATGCTGCTAAACAAGCAGCATTCACAGGGAGCTGTTGAAAGCAATGATCAGCATAAAGGATGATATTCCCTACAGAATGAAAATAATCGAAAGAAAGCACGCATACAGCAGCAGATATAATTATATAGGAAAGGAGCAGTAAGGATGCAGATACAAAAAGTAATAGATAAGCTGAAAGCCTATCATAAAGGGGAATGGGAAGGGAAACAAATTGATGAGGAAACAACAAGGGATAAAGTATTATATGGAAACCCGTATCAGGAATGTACTGGAATCGTTACAACCTGCTGGGCAACGATTGATGTAATAAAAAAGGCTGCACTGCAGGGGGCGAACCTGATCATTGCGCACGAGGCGCTGTTCTGGAATCATGGTGATCATACAGACTGGCTGCAGGAGGAAGAAAACAGCACCTTTCTGGCAAAGAAAAAGCTGCTGGATGAAACCGGTATTGTCGTATGGAGGAATCATGATTACATTCATTCCGGTATCCCGCTAAAGGATGGCAGCTTTACCGACGGAATCTTTTATGGTGTAGCAAGTAAGCTGGGGTGGATACCATATATCACAAAGGATGTGCACAATCCTCTGTCTTTCACGATACCGAAGACAACCGTACAGGAGCTTGCGGATTTTCTGATTCAAAGGCTGCGGCTGAACGGTGTAAAAATTATTGGAAACAAAAACAGCATTGTGGAAAGGGTACGTATTCCCTTTCATGTACTGGGGGATGCCAGAGATACCATACAGGAAGCAGACAGAGAGGATATCAACTGTTTTCTGACAATGGAAATCGTTGATTTTACACTTGCGGAATACATCCGGGATAGCAGTATGCTGGGAATGGATAGGGCAATCATCGGCATGGGGCATTTCAATCTGGAGGAACCGGGAATGGAGTATATGACGACATATCTTCCAGCGGCAATTCAGGCAGATATCCCATGCTCATACATCCAATCCGGAGATATGTATGCATATATCACGAAGTAGATGAACACATAACGATACCCGTATGCCTTTTATAATGAAATATCAGAGGAAAGCCGGATAGCATAAAAAAGATAAGACCCTGTAACAAGCGTTCTTATTCGATTTTGGGCAAAGCAGAGATTTCAGATTCTATTGTGAGCTTCAATAGAAATGAAATCTTTTTTTATGCAACGACCCTAAAGTAAAAAAGAACGTAACAAGGTGCTTATCTGTTTTTTATACTTACATGGAGGCACAGGGAATTTAAAGCGGATAGAAGAGGTCACCCAGTCTTACCCGTGTGTATTGAATCTTAACCATATGCCTGAAACAAGGTGTTTTAAAACTGACACAATCCACGGCAGTAGCTACTTTCGCAAGGATTGCAGATACAAGTTCATTGTTAGCAGCTGCTGTCCAGCTTCATACTAAATTTTTTCTGTACTCCAATGACAGGTATCTGCCTTTATACACTGCAGAATCTGATGTTGGATTGAAAGCAGATATCATCGCGTTGTTACCTGCCGTTTTCCAGCTTCATACCAAATTTCCTTCTGTATTCCAATGGCGGATATCCGACTCTTTTCAGAAACAGCTTAGAAAAATGGGTCGTGTTGTCATAGCCAACCTGTGATGAAATGGATATAAGAGAATCTGTTGTGTTGATCAGCATCCATTTTGCTTCGCTGATGCGGCGGTCAATCACATAGTTGATTGGTGAAATCCCATAGGTCTCCTTGAATTTATGTGATATGTAATCACTGCTGATGTGAAAATACTCTGTCAGCTCCTTCAATGTGATATCCTTTGCATAATTCTCGTTTATATAGAACAGGATGTCCTGTGCAAAGGACGGCTTTTTTTCATTATGATCTGTGACTGCATGCTGAAAAATACTGAAATATATATTTGCAAGAGCGTTTGCCAGAGAGTTACAAATCGTTACGGCATACGGATTCTGCTGCTGAGAAAAGTACTCCAGCGTTTCAAAAATCTCTTCGATTATCCTCCTGTGCTCCTGTGATCGATCATAGGGCTTTTTATCTAAGGGAAGAAAGATATCCGGCGAGCTGGAGTTTGCCATTTTGAAATTGGTGATTGCACAAGTCCAGCAGGAAATCGGATCATCGATATCAGAAGTTATAGAATGAATACAGCCTTTATTCACAATGAGTAAATCGCCTGCGGCAACACTGAAAACCTCATTGTTAATCTGATAGCTAGCCTTGCCGCTTGAGAAATATATCAGCTCGGTTTCATGCTTGTGGACATGGTAGGGATAGGACCAGTGAGAATCATTGAAGCTATGGGAAAGTCTGGACATCGTTGGTGCATTCGTAAAGATCGGTGTGGTATGCTTATTTTCGTTTTGATTATCAAACAAGAACATAGGACCCTCCAAAATTAGCAATATAATTTTTAAATAAAGCAGGATAGTTACATGTATTACGCTTTTATTATAGAAAAACTAATGAAAACAAGCAAGATAATTTTTGATTTCAACGGATTAGATTGTTTCCTTTTTTACATGGAATTCCTATAATTTCTATATAGAGGAAAGGATAAGAATATGTCGAAAATTAAGAGGAATGGAACAAAGCCGCAAGTATTATCTGCCAGAGAAGCAGTCGCATATATTGCGGATCAGGATACGGTAGCAATTTCCGGTGCAGGCGGTGGAATCGTTGATCCTTATGCACTGATCAACGCATTGCATGAGCGGTATGTGGAAACCGGTTGTCCGAAAAATTTAACACTGTGGCATTCAACAGGGCTTGGAGATAGAAATGATCGAGGGATGTCACCCCTGGCGTTAGAGGGGCTGGTAAAGCGTGTCATTGGCGGACACTGGGGACAGTCACCAAGACTTGCGGAAATGGCAAGCGCAAACAAAATAGAGGCATATAATTTCCCGCAGGGCATCATGGCACAGCTCGCAAGAACGGCTGCGGCAGGACAGCCGGGAATTCTCAGCCATGTGGGACTGGGGACGTTCATTGATCCCAGAGTGCATGGTGGTAAGCTGAATGAAGTGACGAAGGAAGATTTGATCAAGGTTATGAACGTGGATGGTAAGGAATGGCTGTATTACCCGGTTGTTCCTTTGGATGTTTGTCTGATTCGTGCAACAACTGCGGATACAGAGGGCTACGCATCCATGGAGGATGAAATCACCTATATTGATGTACTCCAGCTTGCTCAGGCGGTACACAATAACGGTGGAACGGTAATCCTGCAGGTAAAACGGCTGGTAAAAGCTGGTACCCTGCATCCGAAAAGTGTGAAAATTCCGGGCTTCCTTGTGGATGCGATTGTCGTTGAGGAGAAGCAGGAACAGCTATATAACGGTTCAGACAGATTCTTTGCGGGAGATTATATTGCCGATGACAGCGCAATAACAATGCTGCCGCTGGATCAGCGAAAGGTTGTCGCAAGAAGAGCATTGATGGAGGTTCGTCCCGGTTACGTTGGAAATGTCGGTGTCGGTATTGCGGATGGAATCGGAAATGTAGCACGGGAAGAGGGCGTACAGGATGCCTTTACCTTGACCGTGGAAACCGGTCCGGTAGGAGGTGCTACGGCACAGGGAATCTTCTTTGGCGCAACTGTCAATGCAAGAGCAGTCATGGACATGCCTGCACAGTTTGACTTCTACGACGGCGGCGGTCTGGATGTGGCATTTTTATCCTTTGCGGAACTGGATGAGAACGGGGATGTGAATGTTCACCACTTTAATGGAAAAATCATGGGAACTGGCGGCTTCGTCAATATCGTTGCAGGAAGTAAAAAGGTGGTACTGTGCGGAACACTGCGTGCCGGAAAGCTGATTACAGAAGTCAGGGATGGAACGATAACAATCCAGCAGGAAGGAAAGTTTGAAAAGCTGATCAAGAACGTAAGCTCCGTTACCTTCTCCGCAAAACAGGCGGAAAAACAGAAGCAGGAGGTTATTTATATAACAGAACGTGCAGTGTTCAAGCTGTTGAACGGTAAGGTTGTTCTTACAGAAATCGCTCCGGGAATCGATGTACAAAAGGATGTTATCGATCAGATGGGCTTTGTACCTGAAATTGCAGAGGATCTGAAAGAAATGGATGCACGTATTTTCAGGGAAGAGAAAATGAATATCTATAACGAATTTATCAATCAGTAAATGTAAAAAAGGCTGAATGAAACCAAGCATGATGGCAGCTGAGGGTCGATAGGAAGGCAGCTGCCGTAAGAAGTCTTTGCTTATCGAACATATGGATGAAGGAATACTTATAAACCAATAAAGGAGAAAAAACATGGCAGAAAAAAAAGAAATCACGAAAGTGGACATCCCTTTAAAGATAGGGGATAGCGCAGTATTTGAAAAAACGATTACAGAAACAGATGTTGTATTATTCGGAGGTCTGACCGGCGATTACAGCCAGATGCATTTCAATGAGGAGTACATGAAGAAAACGATGTATGGCACAAGAATTGCTCACGGTATCTTAACCTTCGCAATCGGATGTACTGCTTCAACGAAAATTCAGGAGCAGGTGAAGTCACCGGTTCCTTCCGCATCCTATGGCTACGATAAGCTGCGCTTCATCAACCCTGTGTATTTCGGAGATACACTGACCTGCAGATACACGGTTGACAGAATCGAGGAGGAAACGAATAAAACATATTCAAAATTAGAGATTTTCAATCAAAAGGGAGAAATCGTTGTATTCGCTATCCATATCCTGAAGTTTTTCCCTTTGGAAGATAAGTAATCGATGGAGGCTGTGAATATGAAAATTGTAATGTTAGGAGCCGGAGCTTTGGGTTCTACGATTGGCGGAACTCTGGCTATGGGCGGCAACGATGTATATTTTGTGGATATGTGGCAGGAGCATGTGGATTTCATCAACAAAAACGGCTTACATATGACAAATGAGAAGGAAGACTGGTATGTTACAGTGGATGCCAGAACCGCTGCCGATACGATTGGTGAGGCTGATCTGGTCATCGTACTTGTTAAATCATTTGCCACGAAACAGGCGGTAGAGCAGTTAAAGCAGACAAATGTCATCGGAAAGAACACATTGGTGATGTCCTTACAAAACGGTTTGGGAAATGAAGAAACGATTGCTTCTGTCATCGGCTCTGAAAATGTTATCAGTGGTAAGACGTATGTTGGCGGCAGACTGATACAGGCAGGCTATATTTCCGCCGGTGTACAGGGTAAGTGGACATACATTGGTGAATTGAACGGGAAAATCACAGACCGTATTCAAACTGTCTGCAAAGTATTCAATGATGCAGGCCTGCTGTGTGAGGTAAGCGATAATATCAAGGGACTGATCTGGGATAAACTGCTGATCAATGTTGCGGCAGGGGCATTGTGTGGAATCACACGATTACCTTACGGTCCGTTGTATGAAGAGGATTATATAAAGGATGTGGCGGTAGCCGCGATTCGCGAGGGTATTTTGGTAGCCAAGGCAGCCGGTGTAGTATTGAAAAGTGAAGATCCGGAATATCCGTGGTATGCCGCAAGTGAAGGATTGCCGGGAACCTTTAAAACCTCGATCCTGCAATCTTTGGAATTGAAGCGCCCGACAGAAATTGATTTCATCAATGGTTCCATTGTGGAATGGGGTAAAAAATACGGTATCGAAACACCGGTGAATCAAACACTGGTAGCTTGTGTAAAAGGGATTGAAAAGTATATCTTAGCGTATGAACCATCTCTGAAAAAGGGGTAGTGCTATGGCAACATATGTAGAGCATACGGCATGTAGAGTGAAGGATCTGGATTGGTGTGTAAAGTTTTTTACTGAAGTATTTGATATGCCTGTCAGACTGTCTTTGGGTGAAAAACCGAATCGAAAGATATGGCTGCATGCCGGACTTCAATTCAATGAGGATATGGCCTTTGATGAAAAGGAAGGCAGACTGGACCACATAGCTTTGATGACCACAGACTATGACAACGTTCATCAGCAATGCCTTGCATGGGGCTGTGTTATGCTTCCGACAGGGGATAACTGGCTGAAAATGCCAAACGGAATCGTAATTGAACTGAAACGAGGAAACAATGAGGTTCTTCATACAATAATCAGTCAAAAGCCGTGGGTAGATTAGGAGAAGAGAATATGCGAAAATTAGTAATTGTAAACGGACCGAATAATAATTTTTATGGAATACGAAACAAAGGCCAGTATGGCAATCAGTTATACGCCGATTTGATTGAAGAGCTGAAAGAATATGGAGCATCCATCGGCTTTGCGGTAGATGCATTTCAAAATAACGGGGAAGGAGCTATGATCGATTACTTCCAGAGCTTATATTTTGAAGCGGAAGAAAGCGGATGTAAGATTCCGATGGTGCTGAATCCAGGTGCGTTCACGCATTACAGCTATGCGATTAAGGATGCGCTGGAATCTGTCCATACGCTGGTACCGGCGATTGAGGTGCATATGTCGAATATCCATGGGCGCGATGATTTCCGTCATATCTCTGTGACGGCCTCTGAATGTCTGGGACAAATTTCAGGAATGGGCAAGCACAGCTATAAAATCGCTATGGAGGCATTTAAGCAGATGATCGAGGAAGGGCAGCTGTAGATCGCTTTTGTACAGCTTCAAGATGCTGTGCATACGGAGTGAGCTGATCGTAATCGAAAAGAGGTACTTGATGAAAGGTGATATTCACCTGGAATTGAAAAACATAAGCAGGAGGTTTCAGTATAGTGGCATGCCATTATGCTTGAAATCTCTTTTTGTATGATATAAGCAGGTAGAGTACCTACTGCTAATCAATAGTAAGCAATTAACAAGTAGTTTCTTAACTCGTCAGAATCGATGATACCCAACTTTATTTTATTTGCCATCTATGGCATTATCATCAAAATTATTGTAATAGTATACAGTCTGAAATACACGATCTGCAGGACATCTTTGATGGTATTGTCTTAAGGGACCAGGTATAAGCGATTCCTGAATTACCAAATACTTGAGGCATTACAGAAAACACGCTTTTTCTCTATGAAAATTTGCGTGCTTTTACTATCTTGTGCCATTATCACAGCCTCATATTGAAGTAAGACGTAAAGTGGATCAAGAATCACTTTTTTATATACGAGACTACTGATAGGCAGCATGTATAGATTATTAAAGTCTGTACGAAAACAGCAATTAGAAGTAGGGCGTTTTTATTTTATGTTGAAATAAAATGTGCTTCTACTTGTATACTATCAAATCAATAAGAATATTTTTATATTCACTGTTGTATCCTTTTCACAGGACGTATATACTTCCAGCAGCGCTCCGCTGAAAGTAAAAGTACAGCATTCTACCGGCGGTATCGTCAAAGCGGTAACCGGTATTTGTAAAATCAAATGCAGTCATCGCTTCCTCCATCCTATGCTCAACACTTCTATTCTCCTGCTCATAATCAAATGGCCCGTGTTCAAACACAAGATACTCTGCTTCCGCAATATCAAGCAGCTGCATATTAGGCGGTACATCTCCGGTATAATGAACAGGAAGACGGACACCATAACACTCTGTCCGCAGGTATCCCCAGTCACACAATCTGCCGTTTTGATCGTTGCGATAGGCCATGACCTAACCGCCTCCGATGTTGATGTCATTCCCGCCGCTATCATCGAGCTTTCCTTAAACTTTCACTCATTTTTTTATGCAGAGTTGCCTTAGTAGTATACTATTTTTTAATTAAATTTCTTATAGATACCTTTTTTTAGAGCTATATCAAATTCTGCTTGTACTTAAGAATAATTGCAGACAACAATCAGTCATTTCTTTCATGGTTTGTTGAATTCATTCCGCAGATATATCAAATAATCAATTTCATGATATAAAATCATTGAGCTTTATTGTATATCTATACTTTTGGCGTTATAACTAACTGTCCTACGTGAACCTTTCTTTTGAATTAAATCTAAAGCTATTAGTTTATCTAAATATCGATCCAAGCTAGTTAAAGGAATTTTTGTTTTTTCGAAGATTTTCTTTCTATTAAGATTAGGAAATTCTCTTATAACATTTAAAACCATCTGTTCTTTTACATTTAACATATGGTTTGGCTTTTCTAATGCCCCACTTAATGCCCCACTTAATGCCCCACTTAATGCCCCATGCTCTTTCTTTACAATCCATAACTTGAGATTAGTAGTTCTCATGTCTTGGTTTTCATATAACTCAGGCACTTGAAAGCCTTCAGCTCTGGAGGGGGCTAATATTTTGTCATAACCAGATCCTGCACTTTCTCCAAATCCAATAAACCTGAAAAGTTTTTGTAATGTGATATTTCTAGTAACAGATACTCCACCTTGATAAATTTGTTCAATAGGTATTCTCAGTAATCCTGGATTAGAATAAGAAATAAAATTTTCTTTTTTAATAACCAATATTGAGCAGCTTTCTTCTTTGAAATCAGCATGTATTACTGAATTAACTAACGCTTCTCTAGTAGCTACATGCAGTTTTGTTTCGTCATTTCTTTGTAATGAATTTTTCATTTGAAATGGTACGGGGAACTCAGAAATAAGTTTAGGATACACTTTTGTAATGAAATTATATAGGTTTTTCTCCCATAAACCATTTTCTATTATTCGATCACTCCAACGCATATCACCAAACAAATTGGTTTCATCTCTATAATCCAGATTGACATTATGGAAAATTTCATTAAATGTTTCGGTTTTTCCAAACATCAAAACGCCTGCTGATGTAATTCCCTCAATATTTCTTTTTTTATCAATGCGGTATGCACCCATTTTTGTTAGAAAGTCTTTATCCGATAATTCTTCATAAATATGTCCTTCATTATTATTTCTAAATCGTGTCCTATACACTGCAATTGTGTTTTTATCAAGGTCGTCAATATCTAACCATTCGATTATCTCATTATCGCCAGCATCATGAAAAGAGTCACGGATCATTGAGTTTACAGATTCCTTAGTACATCTATAATCTCCTTCAAAATTTCTTTTAAATGTACCAGCATAAGGATTCCCGCCTATATAAATAGGTTTTTGATTATACAAGGCTCTTGGTATATGCATAATAACAAGCTCTACGCCCTGAACTGTCAATGAATAAATATCTGCATCCTTTAAAATATTTCTATTTACTTTGCCGGAATTTATCGTATTCCAAAAATCAGAAATAATGGTATTTGCATTTTCTACTCCACTTATTTCATATTTGACTGCCATACCTTCTTTTATTTCTTTTACTCCTAAAATGATTATACCACCATTGGTATTCGCAAAAGAAGAATATGTTTCATATATACTCTTAGGCACTCCTCTTTTTGCTTCTTTAAATTCAATATCTACTTTTTCTTTTTTATCTAATATATTTAACAGATCTTTCTCTGAAAGCATTTTTTCACCCACCTTTAAATGATTTTCACATTCATTATACCTTTTCTATTGTGCAAAGGAAACAAAAGAATTCTATCTGTGAATAGCATATGCAAAGAAACGCTGATTCCTATCATATACCAGTCCATAATAGAGAGCGAGCATTTTTCATTACTTTTTGTGAAGGCTTAGCGTAGCAGCGCACAGCAATATAAACAGTAGGGCATTTTTATTTTATATTGAAATAAAATGTGCTTCTACTCGTATACTATCAAATCAATAAGAATATTTTTATATTCACTGTTGTATCCTTTTCACAGGACGTATATACTTCCAGCAGCGCTCCGCTGAAAGTAAAAGTACAGCATTCTACCGGCGGTATCGTCAAAGCGGTAACCGGTATTTGTAAAATCAAATGCAGTCATCGCTTCCTCCATCCTATGCTCAACACTTCTATTCTCCTGCTCATAATCAAATGGCCCGTGTTCAAACACAAGATACTCTGCTTCCGCAATATCAAGCAGCTGCATATTAGGCGGTACATCTCCGGTATAATGAACAGGAAGACGGACACCATAACACTCTGTCCGCAGGTATCCCCAGTCACACAATCTGCCGTTTTGATCGTTGCGATAGGCCATGATCTGACCGCCTCCGCTGTTGATGTCATTCCCACCGCTATCATCGAGCTTACCTTTAATGCTATCCAATAGTCCGCAAATTGTATCCATATCCTGGCCCGGAATCTGATTTTGCTTCTGCCAGAAATCCCAGTAGCCGTTACTCTCCCGGTTTTCAATAAACAGAAACTTATGGGCGGGTATGGTCACAAAATAGGTCTTTACAGCTTTAGCGGAATTTATTTCTCCCAGCTCATCCAGCCCCAGAAGGTAGCGGTCAAACGGATTGATTTTCGTACGTAGGACAACAGGTCCGGGCTGTTTGCGGTATGCGCTCGGTGTTCTACCATAAGCAGCTTTAAATGCTCTGGTAAACGCCTCATGAGAGGAAAATCCATAATCAAGAGCTATTTTCAATATGCCCTTCTCACTGTCCCGAACTTCTTTCAGGGCGAAGGCCAGCTTTCGCAATCGAATATATTCCCGAAGCTTCATACCGGATATCTCCTTAAACTTTCTAGTCATATAAAATTCCGAGTATCCCAGCTTCTGTGAAAGGGTGTGCAGTGTCAGGGCTTCATCCTCATAGCTTTTTATGCAGCTGTCAATCTCATCGACGATCATCTGAATCTGCTTTTGCCACTCATACATGTTGCTTCACCTCATTTGTATACTGCTTCTATTATAAAGGAAAGATATGTGCAATGCTTGACATGACTTGCGATTTACATATATTTCTTCAATGAACAGACTTCTATCCTGTATTATATTTCATGCTCCTTTATTTATCCTATATTATTCAGTTCATGTGATAGCTCCATAGGTTTTGAAGTAATTCATAAGGCAGACAGAGCAGACTTTTGACCTGAACCTACATGCTTGCATACATTTTCAGACGAAAAAGCAGAAGCTGCTTGCAGCCGTCCCATGCTCATGCGACAATTATGATATTCTCTGTCACCCTCTGTAATCATCAGAAAACAGCTGAAAAAGTGCTGCTTTTCATAAATCATATACTGTATCGGCACATTTTCTTACACGTACATGCGTTTTTTTACAAATCCAACAGCTAGGCAGCATTACGCATCTCTCATCGCCCCTTCTACAGGTGTAGCACTGATCCCGATGTAATTCAGCACCATGTCATGAGAAACAGACATAGTACTCTCTTTCATTTTGTAGGGGAAAAGCTGCCGGAGCTATTCAACTTATGGTATAATATATTTCAGAATGAAATGGGCGAAATATGCAGATGAGCAGCTTCGCTATATGTGCATAAACATAAAAATGATGCAGTTTCCAACGCTGCAGCTGTCCTTTTTATCCTTCCCTTTATGCCAAAAGACGACATCCGAAACAGGAGCTGAAGATGCCACGGTTTGCTTAAGCTGCAGCCTGCAGTGTACACGGCGGACGCCTTGGATGCAGTATTGCGGCTTGTGATGAAAATCAACTCTGTGCATATCTGATGACAAAAAGCATGGCGGTAATGCCGATGCTGATTTTTGAAGGATGTAAGGGAAAGCACAGGACTATGGTAGTAGGCACCATATTGTGAAGCCGCCTCATAGATGACACATTCGCTTTTCGCAATGGAAAAGCAGATATAAGAAATGAATGGAGGTTATGTATGCAATATTTTTTTATGAATCTGGCTGTTCATGTACTATCCTTTATGCTGAGCTTCTGGGCATTGAGCTGTGTACGCTTTGAATCCTTTACAAATGTAAGAAAACCTGGACAGGTGCGACTGCTGCTGTTGCTGCTGTCTCTGGGCTTGGGATATCTGGTAGCGCAGTTTTTGCTTGCTATTTCTGTATTCAATGGACTGTAGAGGCTTTGTTCATAGATAAAAAAGGACCCTACAGCTGATACGTGACGAAAGGTGCTGGTTGTTATGCTGAAAGGAAACAGAAAGCTGCTGCGCAGAACGGATATTAAGACAAGGCTGACACTGGCCTTTATCTTTGTGCCGCTTTGTTTGATGATTGTGTTTTTTCTGATCTATTATTCCTTCAGTACCAATATCATCAAGGATAAAAACGAACAGGCTTCTGCACAGATGATTGCTATGTCTGAGGAAATTTTTCATTTGAATGCAAATACATTGAATGAACAAATTGATAATCTGGCAGCATCCACCTATGTACGGAATTATCTATACTATCCCGCAGATACAGCGATGCGTCGTGCGTTCTCTCATAATCTGCATGGCAATGACCTGCTTACTGACAGAAAGGGGCTGCAGCTGTATGATGAAACAGGGAAGCTGCTCTATGAAGAGGGCTCCCTCTTTCCCGTTGACTTAAAAACCTATAAAAAGGAGATTCAGGCACAGAAGCAGGGTGGTTACTGGCTGTATGATCAAAAATCACAAATGATAATGCTGACAAGAGAAATCCGTGATTTGTATGACCAACCTCTGGGATATGTATTTTGCAGCTTTGCGCGGGAAGCCTTTAATGCATCTCTATCACAATCTACACAGGCAGGAAGTCGTATGCTGGTTGTTGATACAAGCGGACAGGTTTTATTTGGAAGCAATCCGGAGAAAATAGAGGAATTCATCGATTTGAAGGCATCCACCATAGATCTCAATCAGCATTCCTATTATATGACCGCAAAAAAAATTGAAGGCACCCCATGGTATGTGGTCTATCTGAGTGATGAAAACTATGTGCTGGAAGAAATTCATAATTTTCGCAACATGCTGGTGGCATATGGGGTTGTCTTCATTGTCCTTTTAGCTGCCATTGCCTACTTCGTATATCACAGCATCTATGACCCGGTTCATAACATTCTGTATTCCATGCGGACACTGGACGAGAATAATCTGGCGATGAATCGTGTGGAGGATGACGGCCGTGATGAGATTCATGAATTGAGTATGAATTTCAACGATCTGCTGGACCGTGTTCAGGAACTGCTGCATACCGTTCATCAGGAACAGGAACAGAAAAGAGAAACCCAGTTTCAGCTGCTGCAGGCACAGATTAACCCGCACTTCCTGTTCAACACACTGAATACGCTGCATTATCTTGCTATTCTGAATGAGGATAAGCCGGTCAGTGAGGGCATCACCGCCCTTGCCAGACTGCTGCGCAACACGATTGTGGACAGTAAGGAAGTTGTTACGGTGGAGGAGGAAATCGAAAATCTGAAAAACTATATCATAATTCAGAAGCTTCGCTATGGTGATGTGTTTGAAACGGTATATAATATAGATGAAAATGTACGCAGCTGTGCAATCTTGAAGTTTCTGCTGCAGCCGATTGCAGAAAATAGCATTCTGCATGCCTTTGAAGAGGATAAGGAGCATCAGCTTCTGACGATTCGCGCCAAGGCAGAGGGAAAATATCTGAAAATTGAAATTGGTGACAATGGTAAGGGCTTCGCTTTGGATATGCAGGAAAGCCGCAATAAAAAGCTGAGCGGTATCGGCATTGGAAATATTCAGGAGCGTATTCGTCTCATGTATGGAGAAGACTATTCCATGGAGATACAAAGCGTGGTAGGCACCGGTACGATTGTGACACTGCTGCTGCCGTTTAAAAAAACAGAGGGGAGGTAGGCCTCATGTACAAGGTACTGATTGCGGATGATGAACGTCTGATTCGTATCACGTTAAAGAACATGATTGACTGGAAGGCACTTGACTGTGAGGTGATTGCTACAGCAAAGGATGGGGAAGAAGCATTTAATATCTTTATGGATATGCAGCCGGAAATCGTTATTACGGATTTGAAAATGCCGGGAATGGATGGAATTGAGCTGATAACCAAAATCAAGGATATCAATAAAAACACACAGGTGATTGCGCTCAGCAATTACTCGGATTTTGAATATGTGCGGGATGCCATGAAGGCCGGCGCATTTGATTATCTTTTAAAGGTCACACTGGAAAAGAAAGAGCTGGAGCGCATTATCGTGCAGGTAAAGGAGTCCTGTGTGGAAAGCAGTATGAACGATCATGAGGAATATGAGTCTGCGCTAAAGGAGCTGCAGCAATGCTTGATTCTTACCAAGAACGAACACATTCTGAGTCGTAAGGAATTTCAGGAAACACTGTCACAGCCGGTATTTGAGCCCTATCGGAAGGGATTTCAGATGGCCTATTTCCGTGTGGATAATATCAACCATCTATATCGGACAAAGCTCAGGGATCATGCGGCACTGCATAAGCATCTGCAGGATTTGATACGGGAATCCATGCCCCTTGCCGTGCATCATCACTTGATTTTTATGAGCAACCATTCCGGTATCCTGATGTTTGAAAGCAAGGAAAAGCTTCGCATTCTGAATATATGCAACAGCATCATACGAAATATTGCGCAATATCTGGATATTCATCTGTCCATTACGCTGTCGGATGTCATTGCATCCCTGGATGAATTTTATGATCAGTTCGAGCTGCTGTTAAAATCGCATGAGCGAAGATTTTATGTGGGAGAGGGCTGTTTGATTCAAAGTGAAGGGCATGATGCATTTCAGGAGCTGGATATGAATGAGGTGACATTTCATCTGGAGCTGCTGGAGGCTGTGGCAGCTAAGGATTTTGATACGGTGCAAAGCAAGCTGAGGGAAGCTTTGGATTATATGAAGTCCCATGAGATTGAACCGCATGCTGTACTGGAGTATTTCGTATTCATTTTCCATAACATTGAGGGAAATGAAATGGCACGGGGGATTCGGCAGGCCTTTCCGTTTGACACGATTACTGCAAAGCTGCGGCTGTGTGAAACAGCAGACAAGTTAGAGGAAATCGCCTCCTCCTCGTTTGATCAAATTGAGGCATGGATGAAGGATCGCTCCAACAGACGCTATCGGCAGGAGATTCTGGATGTCATGGAGTACATCGACGCAAATCTGAACCGCAAGCTGACACTAAAGGAGATTGCGGACAGCATCGGGATGAATGAAAGCTCTTTGAGCCGGCTGTTTAAAAATGAAACCGGCGTGAATTTGAATTATTATATCAATGAGAAGAAAATGAAAAAAGCGATGGAGCTGCTGCGCAGGGAGTCCAGTATGATCAAGGATGTTGCGGCAGCGGTCGGGATGGATGACCAGCTGTACTTCAATAAGGTATTTAAGAAATACTATAATGTTTCACCAAGTGAATTTAAAAAGAAGCTGCATCCCGATACAGAGGAATAAGTACGCACACCCTTTCATACCATGTAGAGAGGGTGTGATTTTTTTGAAGATAGCTGTGAAGTTTCTCCTTGTACTCTCCATAATTCTTGTCTCTTTTTTTCTCTGGCTGAATATGGGCACATCCTCACCGATTTTATGGAATACAGGTAAAGAATCGGTGCAGGAGCAGGAAAAGAAGGTGAAGGAGAAAGCGAAGGGTAAAGAACAGACCGTACATATTACAAGACAGGATGGCACCAGCCTGAAGCTGCCGCTGGAAACATATCTGGAGGGAGTCATCGGGTCGGAGATGCCGGCTTCCTTTGAGATGGAGGCGCTGAAGGCACAGTGTGTGGCGGCCAGAACCTTTGTGACGAAGCGCGGCTTTGAGGTCGATGACACGACACGAACACAGGTATATCACGATGATAAACAGATGCGTCAGATTTGGGGGAGCTCCTATGATAAGATGCATGCCAGAGTTGTGAAGGCACTGAAGGAGACAGAAGGGGAAATCATGACCTATCAGGGCGAACCGATTTCTGCCGTGTTCTTCAGCGGATCATGCGGAAAGACTGCCAACAGCGAGGAATACTGGGACAGCAGGACACCCTATTTGCGCAGTGTGGATTCACATTGGGATAAAGAGGAGGACGGCTATCAGAAAACAGCTGTTTTCTCAGCGGCTGACTTCCATACGATGCTCGGCTTTGAAAATCCGGTAAAGGAAGTGGGAAAGCCTGCCTATTATGCCTCCGGCTATGTAAAATCCATAACGATTGACCGCATCACCTTCAGCGGCAGGGAAATCCGTGAGAAGCTGAAGCTTCGCTCCTCCTGCTTTTCCATAAAGAAAACAAGCAGCGGCTATGCGGTGACAACCAAAGGCTTTGGTCACGGTCTTGGTATGAGTCAGTACGGGGCACAGGGAATGGCACTGGAGAAAAAGAGTTACAAGGAAATCCTGAAGCATTATTATACCGGTGTACAGATTGTAAAAGAATGATGTATAAAGAAAAAAGGGGCGGGCATAATCATCACTAGAGGTGATGAAATGTATAGCTATACAAAGGAAAAGAAATTTCCAAAACGCAGACTGATTGTTTCCTTAAGCTGCCTGCTGATTGCCGCAGCTGCCTTTCTGACTTATGAATATTCCATGAAGAATCCTGCAAAGGACACTTCCGTGTTCAAGGAAGATACAACGCCGGTGCTCTCGCTTCCCAGCTCAGCTGAGGAAGAAAAAGGCATCCAGCCGTTTGCCGTCAAGGCAGAGGTCGTCCTTGATTATTTCGATGGAAAGGACAGCAAGGTTGACAGTATGACAAAGTTTGAAGGTGTCTATCGTGCCAATCAGGGCATGGATTATGCCTTCAACAAGGAGGCTTTCGACGTGCTTGCAAGCTTCAGCGGTGAAGTGAGTGATGTGAAGGAAGATAATATCTTCGGCAAGAGTGTTACAATCACCAGCAAGGATTTGAGCATAACCTATCAGAGCCTGTCCGATATCACAGTGAAAAAGGGCGATAAGGTCAATCAGAAGGATCCCATTGCAAAGGCCGGAAGCAATATTTACAACAAGGAGCTGGGCAATCATCTGCACATTGTCGTAGAGAAAAACGGCAAGATCATAGATCCGGAGCTGATGTACGGCAAAACGAACGCTGAGATCAAATAGTACCCTTGCGGTACTATTTTCATATGTGAAAGCCCATCCATACATATTACGGAATTTTAAGAAAAGGAAAGGCATATTAACACTTTTACATTTCGGATTTTGTGTTATAATGGTAATTGCTTGAAATTGAGTATAAATAGCGCATGGAGTGTCTGAAACAGGATATTTCTTATCGATGTCAGAATCTGTGCAGACTACTGTAAAAAATGCGGATCAAATTCTTATGGAAGAAACATGAACGCACGAAAGGAATGAAGGACTATGTTTTCAAAAGAAGTAGGAATCGACTTAGGAACAGCAAACTTACTAATGTATGTAAAAGGTGAAGGCATCGTAATTGACGAGCCTAGTGTAGTTGCGATAGATGCAGAAACAAAGAAATGTCTGGCTGCGGGACAGGATGCAAAGGATATGCTTGGAAGAACACCGGGCAGAGTGCTGGCAATTCGTCCGCTGAAGGATGGGGTTATTGCGGATTTCGAGGTAACGGAAATCATGCTGAACTTCTTTTTCAAGAAGCTGGCAATCAAGGGGATGTTCAAGCGTCCTACGATTCTGATCTGCTGTCCAAGCAACATCACCAGTGTGGAAAGAAATGCCATTCGTGATGCGGCTTATCGTGCAGGTGCGAAAAAAGTGTACATCGAGGAGGAGCCGAAGGTGGCTGCTGTCGGTGCCGGACTGGATATCGGAAAGCCAAGCGGATGCATGGTTCTGGATATCGGTGGTGGTACGACAGACGTTGCTGTAATCTCTTTAGGTGAAATCGTAAGCAGTACCTCTTTGAAGATTGCAGGGGATACGCTGGATCGTGATATTATCAAATTTGTTAAGGAAAATAAAAAGCTGCTGATCGGTGATCGTACAGCAGAGGAAGTGAAAAAGCAGATCGGTACTGCATGGAAGGGTAGCATGCATGAAACGATTGAAGTAAGCGGACGTGACCTGGTAACGGGTCTGCCGACTACCATTACGCTGTCCAGTGAGGAAATTCAGGGCAGCATGGCGGAGAGTCTGCAGGATGTTGTGCGTGCCTGCAAAACTGTTCTGGAACAGACACCTCCTGAGCTTGCAAGTGATATTGTGACAAGAGGTATCGTACTGACCGGTGGTGGTGCACTGCTGCACGGTATCGATGAGCTGCTGCGTAATGAATTGCACATTCCGGTTTATGTTGCGGAAAATGCGCTTCGCTGTGTAGCGGAGGGTACAGGAATTCTGCTGGAAAACCTGCATCTTGTTCAATAGAAAATAAAAGCGAGGTATCTATATGGATTGGCTGAAATATCTGATTATTCCATTGGCCTTATCCGCACTGATTACTCCTTTTCTGAAAATCGTTGCCTACCGGCTGGATATTTATGCACAAGTGAATGAGCGAACCGTACATAAGGGAAAAATTGCCCGCATTGGCGGTGTTGCCATCTATATATCATTTGTCGTGTGCATGGCGGTTTTTATGAAGACGGATATGACCATCAACGGTATTCTGATTGGTGGGACAATCATGTTCATAGGCGGTCTGATCGATGATATGGTCAATCTGAAACCAAAGTATAAGCTTGCATTTGAAGTAGCTGCCGCCATCGTTTTGATGACAGTAGGAAAGGTTTCGCTCGATGTGATCCGCCTGCCGATGGGGATTTCCATCGATATGGGACTGGTATCCTTTATTGTAACCTTTGTGTGGATTATCGGTATCACCAATGCAGTGAACCTGATCGACGGACTAGATGGTCTTGCGGGAGGAATCTCTGCGATTATTCTGGTTGTCATTGCATGTCTTTCTGTGATTGAGGGACGTCTGGATATTCAGACGATGTCTTTGATTCTGGCAGGGGCAACCATGGGATTTCTGCTGTATAATTCACATCCGGCAAGTATTTTTATGGGAGACTGTGGAGCCTTGTTTCTGGGCTTTATTATATCCGCAATCTCATTGCTGGGGTTTAAAAGCTCTACGATTATGACACTCGCGCTTCCAATCTTGCTGCTGGCGGTACCCATTGTGGATACCATCGGGGCAATTTTGCGAAGAAAGCTGAGTGGCCATAAATTTTCAGAGGCGGATAAAAACCATCTGCACCATCTGCTGATGCAGCGGTTTGGGCATCGCAATACAGTTATTATTTTGTATGTGGTAACTGCCTTGTTCGGCTTTACAGCGTACATCTATTTGGTGAATAAAGCGACAGGCTTTCTTGTTCTGTTTCTGATAGCGCTGGTTGTCGAGCTGTTTATCGAGTTTTCCGGGATGATTTCCAAGCAGTATCACCCGCTGCTGTCGATAGCGAATTCCATTCAGAAGCGTGCCAGAAAGCTGTATCGAAGATTTTCAAAGAAAAGTCCAAATACAAAACAGGAAAAATAGGAAATCAGCTGCTGCAGGAAATCCTTGCGCATACATGATGAAAATATGAAATAAGAGAATTCAGGACTGCGGTCATACCGGCAGTGTCTGGATTCTCTTTTGTTTGCATTTTGTATTTGATGGGCGTTTTTGATGCTCTTCTCTTTTTTAATCATAGCAGTAAAGCAATACAGATTCCATAGCTGTATTGTCAGCCATATCTGTGTTTTTTTTCTATAGATAACGCCGTTGCTGCGGGTGTTGTAATTTTATGTACTTTCTGCAATTTACTTTTCTTTTGTCAGGATTCAGCAATTAAATGCTGTTTTAATGACTTCATTTTGTAAGAGTTGCCACAAAGCTTTTTAATTGAAGATAAGCGGTTTTTATCCTCATTATGAAAACTTTGTGGATTTAAGTATAAAAAATATCCGCATTTTCAGGATTTTTTAGGAATCGGCCCATTTTCTATCGTATGTATATAGTGAGGTGAGAAAAATGGAAGTTAAAAAATTATATGAAATGGTCGATGAGGATCAGAAGGAGGGTTCCCTTGGAGAGAAGGCGTATTGGAAGGATCTGTGGGAATGCTATATTGAGGAGAAGAGCATGGATTATGCATCCTTGAGTGTGAAGGAGGCAATACCGCGGCTGGTGTCTGAACAGAACCTGAGAGAGCGCCGTCATGCGGGCAGCTGTGGTGAGCTTGGAGTGGACATTCGCGTCGGTGATATCTGTTATATAGATTTTGGCGAAGCATACATAGCAGAAATCGGTTATCAGCATTTTGGACTGATTATAACGATTTTTCATAACAAGGCATTCGTTGTGCCGATGAGTGGCAATCATGCGGCTTATCTGCAGGCCTACAGCAAGGAAAATCCGAAAGGAAAGCGTCATTTGATGCGTTTGGGAAGAATCAAGGGGATGAATAAGGAATCGGTTTTGTTTATCAATGATGCGAAATGGATCAATACTGCCAGAATCATCGATGTCAAAGCACATCTAAGGCGCGACAGTGATCTGTTCTGTGAAATTAAGGACCGTGTAAAGAACTGTCTGGACTAGCGCAGAAGAAACCACATGTGTCGATTAGGGGGATGCAGTAGGTGGCAGGATAACAGAGATGGCGAAGGGAAAAGCCGGCAAATTTGTGGAACAGACAAAATATGACAGAATCCATGCGAAATGTCTTCTACAATAACGCATGAAAGAGGTGGTTTTGTTTGGAAAAGGTGATGAACAAGAGACTGAAGGGGAAATTTTCCATTCATGCGGAAGATTTAGCCTGTGCCGGAATTTCTATCATTCTTGGGACACTGGCTTCTCCGCTTAGTTATACACTTGCATTTCTGTATGTATCCTATTCCTATATGCGTACGATCCGGGAAGCGATGATCAGCGTATTTTTTATTCTTCTATGCTCGTTATCCAGAGGAATTCTGCCTGCATACAGCTATGCACTTGGCTTTGCCTGTTACTTTGTAATTATTCATATGGTAAAGGTGATGAATCAGAATTTATATCAGTGGATGCCATATCTGACAACGCTGTTAAGCGCAGCGTTCAGCGTGCAGCAGTATGGCCTGCACAATACGGCAGTGATTCTGCCGGTGCTGAGCTTCTTGTTGATGCAGGAGCTGTTTACGGATTATCAGTGGATTCAGAAGGGAATGCTGCACAATGCCTGCATGCGTGGAATTCTGCTGTTTACCATCGGCTTATTGGGGGTAGAGCTGTTACCAGTATATGCACAGGAGGTCATTATGATTACCATGCTGCTGATTGCTTTATCAAGCAATGCATGGATTACGGTAACTGTGGCGCTGATGGTGTACTTCCTTCTGGACATTCGCGTACTGCCTGCACTTGTACTTACGGTACTGCTGAGTGTGCTGAAAACGGATCGCAAAAGTGCCATGCTGCTATTGCTGGGGGCCTGCTTTCTATACCCGGATAATACAGAGGATATGATTTATCTGCTGCTGTGTATGAGTGGTGTACTGCTTGTACCGACGAATGCGGCTTCCCTGCATATGAGTACGGAGCTTCAAAATGAACAGGAGTACCGACTTTCTCAGACGAGTATGCTAAAGCGGCAGATGCAGAATTATGCCAATATCTTTCAATCCCTGTCGGAATATTATGCACAGATTAGTGATGTACAGGCGGAGCTGCTTGCCAATATGTCGAATGCCCTGCAGTACAATGCGGATGCCATACGGAAAATAGACGGCTACGAAAAGGATACGGTGCGTGTCGCCAAGGCACTGGAAGGTTATCAGTATGATGTGCGGGAGCTGAGCATTGAAGAGCCGAAGGAGGGCTGTATACAGGTTTGTGTGGAAATAGCAAACATCAAACGCGGAGAAATACGTTCTACGCTGCTTCCGCTGCTTGAAGTCCTGCTTCACCGCAATCTACAGATCGCGGACATCCGCAATCGAAAATTTATGCGTGGCTATCATTCCATCACCGTCTGTGATGACATTCCCTTTGTCATTGATGCCTATGCCGATAGTGTGAAAAATTCCTATACATCCAGCGGCGATACCTTTTCCATCTTTAAATTCCGTCAGAGTCTGGTGTGTATGATATCTGACGGTATGGGAAACGGGGAGCGTGCCGCACAGAGCTCACGGCTGATAACCAATATTTTTCAGCGTATGATGGTCAGTGGAATTCCACAGGACAGCGCAATCAAATGCATCAACAAGCTGATTCAAAGCGATACCTATGCAACGCTGGATGTTATCTGCTTTAACCGTTCTCAGGGGGTTGCCTACATATCAAAATCCGCAGCCTGTCCGACCTTCCTGCTGCGAAATGATCAAATCTATGAAATCAACGGCAGTGCATTGCCTGTTGGTATCATCAGTCAGATGCAGCCGGACTGCTTTCAGGTTGATTTAAAGGCGGGGGATGAATATTTGATGATATCCGATGGCATTTATATGAATGAGATTTATAAATGGCTCAATCAGAGAACTCAGACAAGCGTGAAGGAGGATGTGGAAAGCTTTACGGAGCTGTTAAAAAAGACAAGACGAAAGGATGATTCTACGATTGTACTTGTGAAAGTGGATGAGGTATAATCAAATATAGCATCGTTTAGAAGCCTTGCAAGATGCAGGTTATATCCCATAAACTGATGTTTCAATTCATGGAGATTATTTTCAATCATGAAATCCGCTTTGTATTTACAGAGGTGATAATCGTATAAAGCTGATGAAAAGTGAGTGCCGCCTGTTTACCATAATCGAAAGCCTAGCTAAATAGGAATGCTTTCAAAAGCATTCCTATTCTTTTCATATTCATAAAATCCAAAATTATAAGGGAGTGTATTTCTGCTTATTTGCTTCTGTAGGACATTTGATTAAATTCTGATGGTAAGGTGTCTACATTGGACTGGCGCGTGTGAAATAACTCCAACTTACTTATTTCTATGTTGCCTAATTATCGTAATTACCGTATAATAGCCGCATGAAACATATGAAGAAATTAGAAAAGGAAACCTATATCATCGGCGTCAGTGGAGGCCCGGACTCTATGGCATTGCTGGATATGTGCAGAAAAGAAGGATTCCAGCTGGTTGTTGCGCATATGAATTATAAGAAGCGTGATACAGCGGATCGGGATATGGAACTGGTGCGCAGCTATTGTGCACGTTTTCATATACCCTTTGAAGCGAGGCTGCAGACAAAGCCCTGTGTAGGCAATTTTCAGGCATTTGCCAGAGAAGAGCGCTATCGTCTGTATCGTGAGCTTTTACAGGAGTATCAGGCGGCTGCTGTATTGCTGGCACATCATTTGGATGACCATCTGGAAACCTATCTGATGGCAAAAGAGCGGGGAAGCATGAAGGAATATCTCGGCATACAGGAGGAAACATGTATCATGGGATGCAGGATCATCCGTCCGCTAATGGCGTATAGCAAACGCGAACTGGAAGCATACTGTAGAGAGAATGCCGTGCCTTTTGGGATTGATGAAAGCAACCTCACGGATCATTATGCGAGAAACAGAATACGGCATGAGGTTGTGGAAAGAATGTCGGAAAAGGAAAAAGAAGCGCTGATGGAAACCATTTCCCGGGAAAACATGCGTATGCGGCAGCTGCGTGCAGATTGCCGTGCATTTTTAAACAGCTGGGATGGCAGTCTGAAACATCTGCGGGTACTGGACAGCTATTTTCTGGAACAGGTGCTGATTACCTGGATTCATGATACATGTGACTGTTATCTGTCCATGCATGAGATTCAGGTGCTGCGTGAGCTGATCATGAACAATGCAAACTATTGGACACGCGATATCGCCAGCGGGTATGATATATACAGCGAATACGGAAAGCTGGTCATTGATACCAGTGAGGACATCAGCTATTCCTATGTATACGATCATGCGGTATTTGAGAAAACACCCTACTTTGAAACAGCTCCTCACGGGACAGGGGTTGAGGCGGTTACCCTGCAGGAAGCAGACTGGCCGATCACCATAAGAAATGCACAGCCACAGGACGCCATACAGCTTCGATTCGGCGTAAAAAAGCTGAATCGCTGGTTCATCGACCGCAAAATTCCCAAAAAGGAACGCAAATTATGGCCGGTTGTTGTGAATGCTGCGGGAAATGTGATTCTGGTGCCTAAAATTGGCTGTGATATTGCACATTTTTCTAACAATCCTACGCTATTTGTGTTAAAATAGTAGATAGCTGTATTAGGAGGATTTTGCATGCACGACGTAGTTGAAAAAGTATTGGTGTCCGAGGAAGACATCGTAAAAAGAAGTATGGAATTAGGAAAACAGATCAGTGATGATTACCGTAAAACAGGGAAGGCACCGCTGCTGGTAGCCTTACTGAAGGGAAGTGTTCCTTTCCTTGCGGAGCTGATTAAGCATATAGATTTGGATATCCAGTTTGACTTCATGGATGTATCAAGCTATGAAGGAACAGAGTCCATCGGAGATATTAAAATTGTGAAGGACCTGGATTGTTCAGTAAAGGGCGTACCGATTCTGCTTGTAGAGGATATCGTTGATACCGGACGCACGCTGAAGGAAGTGACGCGTCTGTTGAAAAACAAAGGGGCAAGCGATGTAAAAGTCGTTTCTCTGCTAGATAAACCGGATCGTCGTGTTGTAGATATAACTGCAGATTATGTAGGTTTTGAGATTCCCAACGAATTTGTTGTGGGCTTCGGTCTTGATTACGACCAGCATTACCGCAATCTGCCTTATATAGGAGTACTGAAACCTGAAGTATACAAATAAAACGTTAGGAGGACGATCGAATGAACAATAAAAAGTTTATAAGCTTTCTACCTTATATCTTAGTCCTTGGTATTATGCTGCTTCTGATTTCCTATGGAACAGACAGCAGTACAAAAAACTTTAACTATAACGAATTTATGACAAAGGCAAATACCATGACATTCACCAAAGCGGAAATGTCAATGGGAACTACCGTTATTGATGTAAAAGGGTCGTATAGTGAGAAAGGCAAAGATGTAAACTTCACCGTTCGTGTGCCAAATACGGAAAAAAATGTTTCCTATCTGACAGACGTATTCAAAAAAAGCAAGAGCACCAATTTGACAGTAAGTGATCCTAACAGGGAAAGCCTGCTGATGAAATTCCTGATGAATGTGTTCCCGTTCCTGCTGATTGCAGGTGTGGCGTTCTTTATGTTCTCAAAAATGAACGCAGGAGGAAACAACAAGGCATTTGAATTCAGTAAGTCCCGTGCAAAGATCGAAGGAAATATCAAGGTTCGTTTCAAGGATGTTGCGGGCTGTGATGAAGAAAAAGAAGAGGTTAAGGAAATCATCGACTATCTGAAGGACCCGAAGCGGTTCACGGATATGGGTGCCCGTATTCCGAAGGGCATGCTGATGGTAGGTCCTCCGGGTACCGGTAAGACACTGCTTGCCAAGGCAGTAGCAGGAGAGGCAGATGTACCGTTCTTCTCTATTTCCGGTTCTGATTTTGTTGAAATGTTTGTCGGTACCGGTGCGAGCCGTGTCCGTGACATGTTTAAAAAAGCACAGCAGACTGCACCGTGTATCGTCTTTATTGATGAGATCGACGCCGTCGGAAGACAGCGTGGAGCCGGCATGGGCGGTGGAAACGATGAGCGTGAACAAACCCTGAACCAGCTGCTTGTTGAAATGGATGGTATGGGTGAGAATAAGGGAATTGTAATCATCGCAGCAACCAATCGTCCGGATGTTCTGGACCCTGCATTGCTGCGAAGCGGACGATTTGATCGTCAGATTACGGTGAACCTGCCGGATAAGCGCGGACGTTATGAAATTTTGAAGGTTCATGCGAGAAACAAAAAGCTGGCACCGAATGCAAATCTGGAGGGTCTGGCAAAACGGACACCGGGCTTCTCAGGTGCCGATTTGGAAAACGTGTTGAACGAGGGTGCTATATTAGCCGTGCGTGATAAACGTAAGGTAATTACAATGGAGGATCTTGACGAAGCCATCGACCGTGTTATGATGGGGCCTGCCAAGAAATCCAAAAAATATACGGACAGAGAAAAACGTCTGGTTGCCTTCCATGAGGCAGGGCACGCTGTTATCGGCTTAAAGCTGGATGACGCAGACAAGGTAGAGAAGGTAACAATTATTCCACGTGGTGAAGCAGGCGGCTATAACCTGATGACACCGAAGGAAGAAAAAATGATGCCGACAAAGGCAGACTTCATGGCACAGATCACCGGCTTAATGGGTGGACGTGTTGCCGAAGAGGTCATGTTTGATGAAGTATCTGCCGGAGCAAGCAATGATATTCAGAAGGCTACTAAAATTGCAAAGGCCATGGTCAGAAGCTGGGGTATGTCCTCTCTGGGACCGATTCAGTATGATGATGGTACCGGAAATGTATTCCTGGGCAGAGATTATGGCAGCGGAAGTAATTATTCCGGTGAGATTGCATATGAAATCGATAAGGAAATCCGTAAGATTATCAATGAATGCTACGATCGTGCAAAACAGATCATTGAGGATAACAAGGATCTGCTGACACTGATTGCAGAAACGCTGATTGAGGAAGAAACTATCACCAGCGAACAGATTTACAATCTGATGAATTACGGTAAACTGATTTCTCCGGAGGATGAAGTACGTGCAGCGGAAGCGAAAGCGGCAGAGCAGAAGCTGAAGAATCTGGAAGCAGGTATTACACAGGAGGATACTGCTGAAGAAGTACAGGAAGACGTACAGGCTTCCAAGGAGCCGGATATTGATTTTGACGCAGCCTTGAAAGAGCTGACGAAAAACGATTACGACGAGCATAAGGAATAGTTAAACAGAGTCATGAGAGCGGTAAACGTTCCATGACTTTTTCAATGGATCGATGCTATATCCGACATTATATGTAACCCCATGATCATTTAGATAGCTATTATATGTATCCAAAATCGCAGGCATGAAAATTGGAATCGTCAACAGTACGGAGAATAATGAAACAGGCTATGCTTCAGGCTGTATGCATGGCCTTTTCTTATAAAAATGAAAATGAACATAATAGAAATAAATGGATAAAAATTTCATAATATTTTTCAAATAAGCAAAATAACTGATATATTAGATGAAAAATACCAAAATACAACCGTTTACAGTGAAATTAGTTTCATTGATTTAGGAAAAAAGGGTACTGCACCCTGAATAGTCTGTAAGTGTTTACATTGAAAAAGGGACAGGCTATACTATACGAGAACTTGATAGGAGGAAAACTTATGAGTAAGCATATTGTAGCAATTACAGCCTGTGCAGCAGGGATTGCGCATACGTACATGGCTGCGGAATCTCTGGAGCAGGCAGGGAAAAAACGCGGGGATTCTGTACGTGTAGAAACACAGGGGTCCATTGGAGCGGAAAACGTTCTGAGCGAACAGGAAATCAAACAGGCAGATGTTGTCATCGTGGCAGCTGATATTGATATTGATTGTGCCCGCTTTGCCGGAAAGCGTGTCATGAAGGTAAGAAGCGTTGATGCAATCAAAGATGCCAACGCATTGATTGAGCGTGCATTAAATGAGGCAACGCTGTATGGCGAAAAAGGAAGCAAGGCAGGAAACATCACACTGGGGAAAACAGAAAATCCGATCATCAAACATATTATGAGCGGTATCTCCTACATGGTGCCGATGTGTATTGCCGCAGGTCTGCTGCTGGCGATTGCAAATGTATTTGCATTTCAGAAGGACGATCTGGGGAGAATTGTAAACTGGGGCTTTGATAATAAAACAGCGATGGGCTACTTTATGCAGAAGCTGTTCATGGTGGGACAGACAGGCTTCAAGCTGATGATTCCACTGTTCGCAGGCTTCGTTGCGAAGTCCATCGCAGACAAACCGGCGATTGCACCGGCTATGATTGGTGCCTATATTGCCAACGATCCTGAATTTCTGGGAACACAGACAGGCGGTGGTTTCCTGTCAGCGATTCTGGTTGCGTTCATCGTAGGATATTTTGTAAAGGGGATGAAGCGGATCCCATGGCCGAAAATCGTACAGCCACTTACCGGTATTATGATTATTCCGTTCGTATCCACTCTGGTGATTATGATTATCGTTCTGTTTTTGATCGGTCAGCCGATTGCATTCGCAATGGATGCGTTATACAGCGGACTGACAACACTGAATGAACAGTATGCGGCAGCTCCCTTCATTATTGGAGCCATCATCGGGGCAATGGTCGGCTTTGACTTCGGCGGTCCGGTAAATAAGACCGCATTGATTTTCGGAACAGCCGTATTTACGGATACGATGACCAAATATGGTGTACAGGGTGCCAACTTCGTACCGCAGAGTGCCACACAGGCAGCGATTTCCGTTGCACCGCTTGGTATCTGGCTGGCATCTGTCATATTCAAAAACAAATTCTCTAAAACAGAAAAGATTTCTGCGACAAGTGCCTTCGGTATGGGAATGGTTGGAGTAACAGAAGGGGCAATTCCTTTCGCTGCTGCCAATCCACTTCAGATGATTACCGCAAGTGTTGCAGGCTCTGCACTGGCAGGCGGTCTGGTAGCATTGACAGGCTGTAAATTCTATGGCGGTATCGGATCACCGCTGGGAACCTTTATCGGATATATCGAGCAGCCGATTCCCTTTATCACCTGGATTCTCTGTGTACTGGCAGGGATTGTTGTAACGGCATTGATTATCGGCTTCTGGCGAAAACCGGTTGTAGAAGAAAACGAGTAACAGGAGGCAGTTATGGATAAGAGTGTATTTGACAGGCATCATATTCAGTTTGATACAGAAGCAAAAACGCAAAAGGAAGCCTTTCGTGTGATTGCCCATGCAGCATATGAGGCAGGCTTCGTAAAGGATGAGAATGCTTATTTTGAAGGCATGTGTGAGCGTGAGAAAGAGGCGACAACCGGCTTTCAGGATGGGATTGCTATTCCCCACAGCAAGCATGCGACCTGCATAAAGCCGGGAATCTTCCTTGTGAAATTTGAACACCCGATTGCATGGAACGCGCTGGATGGTAAGCCTGTACAGGTGGCGCTGGGGCTTACGATTCCAGAGGATGGCGGGGATGTGCATCTGCGCATTCTGAGCAAACTGGCACGTAAAATGATCAGCGAGGAATTCCGCACAGCGCTGAAAACCGGAACTGATGTTGATGCGTTGTATGAGGTGATCGCTGCAGTGGAGCTGTAAGCGGAGGAAGCTATGAAGAAAATGCATGTGTATTCTCATACACATTGGGATTATGAATGGTATTTTACCGCAAGTGAATCCATCGTACAGCTGATTTATCACATGGATGAGGTGATTTCCGCGCTGGAAAGCGGAACGCTGAAGACCTATTTGCTGGATTCTCAGGTGAGTATTCTGGAGGAATATCTACATATGATGCCTGAAAAAGAGCCTGTGATACGCAAGCTGGTAGAAGAAGGAAAGCTGATGATCGGCCCCTGGTACACCCAGAGCGATGAACTGATTATCAGTGGAGAAAGTCTTGCGAGAAATCTGTGGTATGGGATAAGCTATGCAAGAGAACTGGGTAACTGTATGATGATCGGTTATCTGCCGGACTCCTTTGGACAGAGTAAGGATATGCCCAAGCTGTATAACGGCTTCAATATCAAAGAAGCTCTGTTCTGGAGAGGGGTTCCCAATGATGTATGTAAGAAAAGAGAATTTTACTGGCACAATACAGATGGAAGTGAAGTGCTGTGCTATCATATCCGGGATGGATATTTCTACGGTGGTAATCTGATTTACACCGATGATGTGGATAAGGTGGAAACCCGTGTTTTACATGGTGCGTCCACAACCCATCAGCTGCTTCCTCTGGGAGGGGACCAGCGTTATGTGGATTTCAATCTGCAGGAGCGGCTCAGCTTTTATAATGAACGCTCCACACATGATATTCAATATTTTGAAAGCGATTTGGAAAGCTTCTTTAAAGAGCTGCGAAAAGAGGAGGGACTGCCGCAGATTACGGGGGAATTCATCGATGCCTCTGTTTCCAAAATTCATCACTCCATTTATTCCTCGCGCTATGATCATAAACAGCTGAATGATGAAATTGAACGACGCATCATCTATCAGCTGGAGCCATTTATGGTACTGCAGATGCAGATGGGGATCAAGCCGAAAACCTCTGTTCTGAGGAAGCTGTGGAAGAAGGTGCTTCTAAACCATGCGCATGACAGCGCCTGCGGCTGTAACAGTGATGCTACCAACGATGCGATTCTGCAAAGGCTGAAGGACTGTGATCAGATGAGCTCGATGCTTTTGGATTATCAGGTACGCAAGCTGAGTGAATCCATCGAGGGAATCCGGGAACAGGATCTGGTGTTTTATAATACGCTGCCATATACAAGAGATGATGTATTCCATGTATCTGTATCCACGAAAGCAAAACACTTCCGTATTGTGGATGAAGCCGGCTGCGAGGTCGTCTACGACTGTCTTAAAATACAGCGTGTATACAGCGGGAGCATACGCAGAGACCCATCTGTATATGATGAGGATTTGTATTATTATCAGAGTGATATACGAATTGCCATATCTATGAAGCCGATGAGTATGCGTATACTGCATCTGGAAGCATGTGAGCACACAGGACAGCTGCAGGAATGCAGCGCTCTTGAAAATGCGTTTTATAGGATTACCATGGAAAACGGCAGCCTGTTCCTGCTGGATAAGCAAAGCGGAAAAGTCGTTGAGGATTTTCTGTATGTAGAGGACAGCGGAGACGAGGGAGATACCTATGATTACTCCTGGCCAACGCATGATCATATCTATAAGCTTCACTTTCAGGATGCACAGGCAGAATGGAAGCACGGAGCACTTGCGGATACACTGGTATTGCATGGCGCATGGCGGCTCCCTGAGAATTTACAGGAGCGTTCCGATGGGAAATGCAGTCAGGATATCGCATATACGCTCTGTTTACAGCTGAATCAAGCCGCAGATGTAGTACAATGTGAAATGACCATAGACAACACGGCGATGGAGCATCGCATGCGTGTGATTTTACGTGGATTCAGCAGCTCATCCTGCAGTATTGCGGACACGCCGTTCGGTACCATGCAAAGAGCACATGATCCAAAGCATATGGAGGACTGGAAGGATGCTGGCTATCGTGAGGAGCCTACGCCGATTTATCCGATGCTGCACCATGTATCGAATGGAACAGAACAGGTGCTGACTTGTTTCTGTAAGGGAATAAAGGAATATGAAATCCTGAAGCATACCGATATTGCACTGACGCTGTTTCGCAGTGTACCATTGCTAGGACGTCCGGATTTAAACCGCCGCCCCGGAATTGCGAGTGGAAACGAATTCAAATATATACCAACACCGAAATCAGAGCTGCGTCAGACCATGAGCTTCTCCTTTGCCTTGTGCTTGCGAAAAGAATACAATGCAATGGAAGTGCAGAAAACATGGCTGCGCTATGCGAATGCTGTCCTGTTTTATCAGCTGCAGGAAATGAACCGCTTTGTGAATACGCAGAAATATTTTGTGACACATCCGTATCCTACTGTGGTAAAACCGCCGCAAGCTTCGATTCTCGATATGGACGAGAGTGACTGCCTGCAGTTCTCTTCCCTGTATCCGCTGGATGAAGCACATGCTGTTCTGCGAGTGTACAACAGCCGCGATGAGCTTGTAAAGAATGATGTGCTGAGCTGCACAGGGGAAGACATACAGCAGACGAATATGCTGCATGAGCCAGTTGCTGCCTGTGAAGCAGAGCAACACCTTGTGACGCTGTCAAATATACAGCCGGAGGAAATCAGAACCTATAAAATCATCGTGAAATAGAGTATAATACCGGTAGCGATGGAGGGATGCATATGGAAAAGGAAATTCTTTTGAGAATCAATCTGGCAAAGGTTAATTTCACCTACGTGGAAGAAACGATTGCACAATATTTCACAGACGGAAGAGAACCGCTCACGATTCACGAGCTCGCAAGAGAGCTTTCTATTTCCAGCTCCTCCATTACACGCTTCTGTAAGAAAATCGGATTAAACAATTTTAAGGAGCTGATGTTTCTGTATGAGCAGCATCTGAATATGCAGAATGCGCCGCAGATTTCTAATATCTCATTGGATTTACAGAGTGAATATTTCCGCATCTTTCGTCTGGTGGATCAAAACTTTGATGCAAAGGCGATGGAACAGGTATGCAGATATATTTATGAGCACCGCATTATCAATATCTTTGCATTCGGACTGAGTGCAACTGCAGCAGAGGATTTTCGTTTCCAGTTCTCACGTCTCGGTAAATTTATCGAGGTGATTCACGATAAGGATGCTATCAAGATGAGCTCGCGGGTATTGCAGAAGCAGGACTTGGTTTTTATCTTCACCCTGCGCGGCAATACCTATCTGGAGGAGCTTGCCGCAGAGCTGACAACACGGGGAATTCTTGTGGTAAGCATTTTGGGTAATCAGAATAGTCGCCTGAAAAAGCTCAGTGATGTTGTTCTGTATACCTCATCGTTATCCGGAGAGGAGTCTACGGGTATGATTTCCGGACAGATACCGATTTTAATCATGATCGATATGCTGTATTATCACTATGTGAGAACGTATAGCGATGCACTGACAAACTGGGCGAGTACAGAGGAGATTTTAAAGGATCGAAAGGAATAGACATAGTAAAGCTGCAGATAGGCAGCTGTTACAGCTTCACATAAAAAGGCTCTCTCCTATGGAGAGGGCCTTCGATGCAGATTGTCTTCTGCATACAGCAAAACTGTATACCACAAGATATAAATGCATCAGGGAATAGGCGCATGTTTGATGCAGAAGGGCATCGCTTTTACATTACAAAGCTGTTGTATACATACAATATATGAAGCTGCAGAACGTCGTGCTTTATGGAAATAACGATATAAGGAGGAAGCTTATGCTACAATTTCCGGAAGGATTTTATTTTGGAAGTGCCACCAGCGCAACACAGAGCGAGGGTGCCGCAGCCATTGATGGTAAAGGAAAAAATATATGGGATATCTGGTTTGAACAGGAGCCTGAGAAATTTTATGAGGGAATCGGACCGAAGGAGGCTTCCGGATTCTATACGCACTATCGCAAAGATATTCGACTGTTGAAGGAAACAGGACACAATTCCTGCCGAATTTCCATCAGCTGGAGCCGTATGTTTCCACAGGGAGATGGTGCGCTGAATCCGCTTGCCGCATCGCATTATCATCGTGTTATTGATGCCTTTCATGAGGAGGGGATCGAGGTTATGATCAATCTGTTTCATTTTGATATGCCGGCGGCATTGCAAAAGCAGGGTGGCTGGGAAAGCGATCATGTTGTGGATGCCTATGTGGAATATGCACGTACCTGCTTTTCTCTCTATGGGAAAAAGGTACAGCGCTGGTTCACCTTCAATGAACCAATCGTTCATGTGGAGTGCGGGTATCTGAACGGCTTTCATTATCCATGCCGCCATGATATGAAGGCTGCTGTACAGGTGGCGTATCACACGGCGCTTGCCAGTGCCAGAGCAGTGCAGGCCTTCCATGCGATGTGTGATGGGAAAATTGGCATTATCTTGAATCTGACACCCAATTATCCACGCAGTCAGAGCACGGAGGATGTAGCGGCATCCCGTATTGCAGAGCTGTTTTCTGCACGAAGCTTTCTCGATCCTGCTGTACTTGGCGTATATCCCAAGGAGCTGGTGGAGCTGTTGACGGAACATGCGCTTTTGCCGGACTATGAGGAACAGGAGCTTGCTGTCATAAAGGAAAATACCGTGGATTTTCTCGGTGTGAATTATTATCAGCCAATCCGTGTCAAGGCGAAGGAAACACCGGTGGACCCTACCGCGATGATAACACCGGAGAGCTTCTATGATTACTATGAAATGCCAAATCGAAAAATCAATCCCTATCGTGGATGGGAAATCTATCCAAAGGGAATGTATGATATTGCGACCAATATTCGCACCAACTATCATAATATCGAATGGATGATTACGGAAAACGGAATGGGCGTTGAGAATGAAGCACGTTTTCTGCAGAATGGCAGAATAGAGGATGACTACCGTATTGATTTCTATAAGGAGCACCTTACCTGGCTGCATAAGGGAATCGAGGAAGGCAGCAACTGTATCGGTTATCATGTGTGGACGGGAATTGACTGCTGGAGCTGGCTGAATGCATATAAAAACCGCTATGGACTGATTTCCATTGATTTGAATACCCAGAAGCGTACAATAAAGAAGAGTGGCTACTGGTTCCGTGAACTGGCAGAGAAACGGGGGTTCTAATGGAAAGGTATCTTTGCTTTGACATTGGTGGAAGCTCCTTAAAATGTGCAGCGGCAGATGAGGAAGGAAAGCTTTTCCATATTAGATCCTATCCGATGAGTGCAGACATAGAGGGACTGCTCGCACATATGAAAGCATATCAGAAGGATATCACCATGCAGGGGATTACGTTGCTTGGGGCGGCGATCAGCTCCTGCGGGGCTGTGGATTGTGACAGCGGTATGATCGGGGGAAGCAGTGCAGTACCCTTTATCCACGGCTTTTCGTGGAAGGAAAGGATCCAGAGGGAGCTGGGCATGGACTGTGAAATTGAGAACGATGCGAATTGTGCTGCATTATCGGAGCTGTTTTTCGGTAAGGCGAAGAACATACAGGATATGGCGTTTCTGGTGATTGGGACCGGTGTGGGCGGTGCAATCGTAAGAAATCGGAAAATTTGCCATGGAGCGCATCGCTATGGCGGTGAATTTGGCATGATGTTGGTAAAGCAGGCGGATGGCAGTGTCCAAAATTTCAGTCTGTGTGCCTCTACCTCGAGTATGGTGCGAAAAATGCAGGCTTTGACTGCGGAAGAATGGAATGGCGTGCGAATTTTTGAAGAAGCACAGCAGGGAAATGCAATGTGCAGGGAGGTTATTCAAACCTTCTATGAGGAACTTGCCTTTGGTGTTTTCAATGTACAGCATATGCTGGATCCGGAAATGATCCTGTTTGGTGGTGCAATCAGCGCACGAAGGGATTTCACACAGCGGATCATGGAAGCGTATGAGAAGCTGCAGAAGGAATTGGATTTTGAAACACTGACTCCGCGTTTGGAATGCTGTACCTATCGACAGGATGCCAATCTGCTGGGGGCACTTGCACATTACCTGCAGCGTAGGGAACTGACAAAATTATGACACAGAAGAAGGAGATTATCAGAATTTCCTTCTTTTCAGTAGTGTGCCGGGCATGGCATAAATTCAGTTGGAGACAAGCCAACCACAGGTAGTTACCGCCAAGTGTAGTGAACCACAAGCCGTTGATAGTGAT